>ERZ1740058.14-NODE-14-length-140053-cov-12.620337_pt1 | contig 140053 bp, 126 predicted proteins | sample MGYA00581745_ERZ1740058 | MGnify/ENA primary metagenome ERZ1740058 (study PRJEB43018, sample SAMN04849742) | marine metagenome | isolation source: floating plastic debris | place: Pacific Ocean | collected 2008-08-30 | study: EMG produced TPA metagenomics...
ATCTCTAGGTCGACTCTTAAATGGTAGCCTGATTTGCGCCAAACTCAACTAGTGTTACTAGACTGGGGAAAGAATACATTTGTGAGCCAGCAGCCTGCCGCAGTAACAGACCAAGGACAAAATTGCATGTCTCCGCAACTGTCCCTGTCTTATTAGGATTCCAACGTTAGCGAATGACGTCCACAGAGGAGCTGAAATCCTTATCGAAACATTTCCTAATCAATGCGTTCAAGCTGCCAAAGAATCTGGTTGCCTTCGCGACGGACGCGCGAAACCGACCAGTTGCGCCAAGCCCAGTACTCGCCTCGGCTAGTTACTGCACTGGCATTGACGTCCATCAGATCAGCCAGTTCAGAACTGGTGATTAGATAGCCTTCTTTGGCAATTGCATCGGCAATATGCAGAGTATCAATCGTGTTGCGTAGCTGAGTAACTCGCGCCTCGCGGGGCAAATTTTCTACGGATTCAATCGCTTCATTAACCCCTGAATCAGCCATTACATTCCCTTGAAAAAACTCTTTCCATTCTAAGTCCTTATATTAAAAAAAGTTTCTCAATTTACCTCAATCCTTTTTGGACAGACGAAAGACGCCTGTCTATTCTAAAGTGTCTTTATCCAGGTGAATTTGCGATCTGCGGATGTTGCTGAAGCACGATCGCTTGATTTTGAGAAAAGGCCCGGGCAATCTCATCGCATCGCTCATTTCCTGCATTTCCGGCATGGCCTCGTACATAAGTCCACTGCACGGACGCCCCGGTTTGTTGCTTGGCAGCCTGATTAACCGCATCTAATTGCTGCCATAAATCCTTGTTTAAGACAGGCTTTTTAGCAGAGGTTTGCCAATCTCGACGTTTCCATCCAGTAATCCATTGAGTGATCCCTTTTTTGACATATTCACTGTCAGTCAACAACTCAACAGGAATGCTTTGCTGCAAATCCACAAGCAATTGGAGTCCAGCGATCGCCGCCTGCATTTCCATACGGTTGTTGGTGGTTTTGGCATCGCCACCGCCCAACTCATGCACCGAACCATCATCGAAATAAATCACGACGCCCCAGCCCCCCGGGCCAGGATTGCCCGAACAGGCGCCATCGGTATAGATCGCTTGGATAATTGGCGAGCCATCGGTCGTCGTTGACTTTGACGGTTTGGCGGCAGGGGCGAACGCGGGGGAAGTTAGCGCAGACTGCGCCTGCTGCATTGCGGCTGAGTCATCGCTCTGTTTGGATTTAAGAAATCGCAAAAAGTCCAGCACTTCTAGAATCAGCGGCTCAGCAACACCGTCGAGTTCTTGAATAAGTTGCTCTTTGAGAGTCATAGGCACCTGAGATAGGACGTTGAAGAGAATAACCGACAAATGCGCGCAAACAATGACGGTGCAGCAGCCCGTTCGGAAGAAGATCGCAACCCCCAGGGATTAAACTGGCGCCGCTAATCGCTGGGGCTAGGCTGGCTGCAGCTGTCGGCTGACGACACTTTTGAACAAAGTTAAGCCGTCGGTGCTGCCTAGAACGGCATCAGAGGCGCGTTCTGGATGGGGCATCATGCCCATCACGTTGCCCCGACGGTTACAGATGCCGGCGATGTGATTCAGCGAACCGTTAGGATTGTCGGCTGCAGTGCTCTTGCCAGCAGGATCGCTATACCGGAAAACCACCTGTTGATGGTCTTCCAACGCCTGGAGGGTATCGGCATCAGCATAGTAACAGCCTTCGCCGTGGGCAATCGGCAACGTGATCACCGCTGCTGAAGCGTATTGATGGGTCCACACAAGATCGGTGCGCTCGACTCGGAGCGGTACGCGATCGCAAACAAAATGCAGGTCACGATTACGCACTAGCGCTCCGGGCAGCAGTCCCGCCTCAGTCAGGATCTGAAAACCGTTACAGATGCCCAAAACCAACCCACCCCGGTTAGCGTGTTCTACAGTGGCCTGCAGAGCGGGGGAAAAGCGAGCGATCGCGCCGCAGCGCAAATAGTCGCCGTAGCTGAATCCTCCCGGCACGATGACTAAATCAGCATTTTGCAAATCGCGGTCTTCATGCCAAACCATCTGAGTCGGCTGCCCTAGCAAATCCCGGGTGACGTAAGCCGCATCGCGATCGCAATTGGCTCCCGGAAAAACGATAATACTGACGTTCATGATGGCGGGCTCCCAAATTCTCAAACCTTCAGTACAGCTAAGTTATGCCGGCGTGGCTGCTGGCGAATTGACTGCAAGCTCGAAGCGATAGTTTTCGATCACCGGGTTAGTCAAGAGCTGATCGCACATTTGATCAAGCTGAGCCCGGGCGCTGGCTTCATCAGCGGCGGTCAGCACCAGCTGAATGTATTTGCCAATTCTGACCTGTTGGGCTCCCTCAAATCCCATGTGATGCAGCCCCGTCTGCACCGCCGTCCCCGCTGGATCAAGCACAGAGGGACGGAGCGTGACGTAGATTTGCGCCTGGTAGGTCGGCATCGCGATCGCCTCTAAAAAGCCCTCTTATCCTACCGTATTCCCTATCTGCACTAAGCTAGTAGAAGTCGCTGTTGCTCAAGCCATGAACGGACGCACTCGCAGCCAAAAAAATATTCTCAAAGTGATGAAGGGGCTGACAAAACCGGCTTCGGCCCAAGACCTCTATGTTGAGCTGCGCAATCACAAGCACAGTATCGGGCTGGCGACGGTATATCGCTCCCTGGAAGCGCTGAAACTGGAAGGGCTGGTGCAGGTGCGGACGCTACCCAGTGGTGAATCCCTCTACAGCCTGCCTCAAGAAGATCGCCACCACTTAACCTGCTTGCGCTGCGGCAGCAGCATTGCGATTGATGAATGCCCGGTACACGATTTAGAGCATGAGCTACAGCAGCACCACAAATTCCGCATTTTTTATCACACGCTGGAGTTTTTTGGTCTTTGCCCCGCTTGCCAAGCCCAGGAAGCCGCAGCTACCGGATAGCAGTTAGGAATGAATGAATTTTAAGTTCTCAGTTTTGAGCTTTGGGTTAGTTTACCTGTCGATGAGTGCAAAACTCTAAAGCGATACTTTAATCCCTTTCCGTTCCTTAGTGCCGACTGGAGATATTGAACAGCAACCTATTGAAAGAGCGCCATTGCCACCGCTGTTCAGAGAATGCAGTTTTGGCGGCTGTAGCATGCTAGTTCTTGGACTCTGGAGCGGCGACCAGCGGTCACATCAATAGACCTTACAGCTAATGCTTCTGAGACCGCTAAGATTTGTGGGCGTCGTAAATCGATTACGGAGAGACAATTCATGAGCAGCGCCGAGACTCGAACCGTATTTATCTGCGGTTCTGCCCTGCGAGGACAGCCCGACCACGGCAATTTACAAGGGGCTACGTTTGTCAAAGAAACTCAAACCGCTCCAAAGTATCGTCTGCATGCGGTCAAGGATGGCTGGCACCCTGGCATCTATGAAACCGCCGCTGACGGGATTGCCATTCCCGGTGAACTTTATCAAATGTCTGTGGAGCAATATGACCATCTCGTGTCTACCGAGCCGCCTAATATGTATCCTGCGGAGGTGACGCTGCAGGACGGGGGCACGGCGATCGCCATGCTTTATCCCCAACAATTAATTGCCGAGCAGGGCTGGCCCGATATTTCCGATATCGGGGGTTGGGCCGCTTACAAAGCTCAACAGCAAGCCTAGTTTTTCCCGGCGGCATATCCAGTAGGGAGCATCGTGACCCATGGGCAGAGCACTGATTAAGGGCGGGCGGATTGTCACCGCAGTGGATGACTATGTCGCCGATATTTTGGTGGAGGGGGGCCGTATTGAAGCGATCGCCCGTGACCTGCCAAGCGATGATATTGCCACCTATGACGCCACCGGCCTGATGGTGTTTCCCGGCGGCATCGACGTTCATGTGCATATGGAAACGCCGATGGGCAACGATATCTACACCTGCGACACGTTTGCATCGGGAACCAAATCCGCCGCTTTTGGCGGCACGACCACCATCATCGACTTTGCCCAACAGTTTCATGGCGACAGTCCCAAAGCCGCCCTCGATCGCCGCCTTGCCGCCGCCGAGCCCCAGTGCAGCATCGACTACGGCTTTCACGTTATTCTCACTGACGTCAACAAAAGCTCGCTAGCGGAACTTCCTGACTTAATTAATCAAGACGGCGTTTCCAGCTACAAACTCTACATGGCCTATCCGGGTGTGCTGATGGTGGACGACGCGGCGATTTATCGCACCATGCGAGCGGTGGGAAACCACGGCGGTATGGCAATTCTGCACGCGGAGAATGGCATCGTTATTCAAGCCCTGATTGAAGAAGCTCTGGAACAGGGCAATACTTCACCTAAGTATCACCTGCTGACTCGCCCCCGCCTGATGGAAGGAGAAGCCACCCATCGAGTCATTCGCATTGCCGAACTGGCGGAAGTGCCGTCCTACATTGTTCATCTGTCGGCCAAAGAAGCATTGGACGCGGTGGTGGAAGCCCGCGATCGCGGTATCCCAGCCTTTGCTGAAACCTGTCCGCACTATCTCTTTCTCACTGATGAAGAATACGATCGCCCCGACTTTGAACCGGCCAAGTTTGTGATGACGCCTCCCCTGCGGGATCATCAGTGTCAGCATGCGCTCTGGCGCGGTCTCCGGTTCGACGACCTGCAAATTGTCGCGACGGACCACTGTCCCTTCTGCTTCAACGAAAACCTGTTCGGCATTTTGCAGTCAAAACAGTACGGCCGGGATGACTTTTCGAAGATTCCTAACGGCGCTCCCGGCGTCGAATTTCGCCTGCCGCTGCTTTATGACGGCGGAGTTAACGCCGGGCGTATCACCCTCAATCGCTTTGTGCAGTTGACGTCCACTGCCCCAGCCAAAATGTTTGGTCTCTTTCCGCAAAAAGGCGCGATCGCCGTTGGCAGCGACGCCGACCTGGTTCTCTTTGATCCCCATGAGCGCCATACCTTAAGCGCCGACACCCATCATTCCAACGTGGATTATTCCCTATTCGAAGGCCGGGAAGTGCAGGGGAAGGTCAAGCAGGTCTTCCTGCGCGGCGAGCTGATTGTAGACGGCGACGAATGGCACGGTCGGTCTGGCATGGGACGGTACATCAAGCGGTCAGCCTCTGGCCAAGTGCTGTAGCGGTCTGCCACCCGCAAATGCTGTATCGCCAGACTTATGCGTTCCCATCAGGCACCGCACTTTATCCTCAATCCAGTGAGACAGAGCTACAGAATCGTAAGCTGTAAGCCTTGACCGGCTCAACGTCTGTATCTGGCAAGGCAAAATCGTTCAAAATCTCTCTAAAATCCCCTGCGATCGCTCGCCTGGATGAGACAATGTAAACGTTGCAATCGAATTTCGGAATGAAGCACTCCTTACTCGCCTGCTGTCTCACCGTTCTGCTGTGGCTTGGGTTTTCCCAGCCTAGTTGGGCAGCTATTCAAGAAGATATTGACTTGCTCAAGCAGACTAACGAATGTCCAGTTTGCATTCTGGATGATGCAGATTTAAGCGGGTTAGATTTTAGCGGTGCCAATCTCAAAATTGTGACCCTGACCGGCGCTAATCTTAGTGGCTCTAATCTGTCAGAGGCCAACTTCATCCTGGCATTTATGGATAATGTCAATCTGAGCGGTGCCAACCTGCAGGGAGCTCAGATGAATGGGGCGCAGCTTTCCCAGGCCAACTTCTCTGGTGCCGATTTGCGGGGCGCAGAACTATCGCAGACTAACTTGCTAGATGCCGACCTATCCAACGCCAATCTTGAGGGGGCAGTGCTGGTGGCCGCGAAGTTGGGCGAGGCCAATCTTAAAGGGGCTAATTTAAAGGATGCGAATTTGCGGGGAGTGAATCGCAGTATGGCGCTGTTCTGCAATACCGTGATGCCCGACGGAGACGTTGAAAACCGCGACTGCGACTAAAAGCTGTTATCGATTTATCCCTACTGCCGTGCCTTCATGACTTCTGTTGTCTTCGCCGGAGAAACTCCGTATGCGGGAGTTCGCCCGTCCGCTAACTAAAGCGGTGTCTGCACGGCAGCGGCCTCATTGTGCGGATTATTAACGGCAGCACTGATAGCAGTTGTCGTCATCGCTTCCGATTCGTAAGGCTGCAGCAGAGACTCTAGCTGTTCGCGATTATAGTAGGCAGCATCGAGCCAGGGATCATAGGCCTGGGGCGGTAAGATTACGGGCATGCGATGGTGAATCGGAGCCATGACCTCATTAGCCGCCGTCGTCAGAATCGTGCAGGAAAAGACTGTATCGCCAGTGTCGGGCGATCGCCACCGCTCCCAAAGCCCGGCAAAAGCGAATAAAGACCTCGTCTTGAGCTGAATTAAATAAGGCTGTTTGTTTTTATTTTGCTCCTTGGGCGCGACTTGCCATTCATAAAAGCCGTCCGCCACAATCAAGCAGCGACGCTTCTGAAAGGCTTGACGAAAGGCGGGTTTTTCCGCCACTGTTTCGGAGCGAGCGTTAATCAATTTATACGCCAGCTTGGGATCGCGACTCCAGCCAGGCAGCAGCCCCCACTTTTTTTCGTGATGCCGGCGATCGCCGCTCTGGCGCGATTGCACCACTACCGAGATAGGCTGGCTGGGAGCGACATTGTAGCGGGGCTGTAGTTCGGGCTGCACGGATAGTTGAAAAGCCGTCGCAACTGCTTCCCCTGATTGAGTTTGAGCAAACCGACCACACATAATTATTGATTGGGAATTGGAGATTAGAGATTGGGGATTTTGGTTCCGATCTAGTTAGCGGTGAGCCAAGATACTCGAATCGCCCTGAGTGCATAACCCAGATGGCTAAAGCTATCCCAGATGGCTAAAGCTATAAATTCCAGGCAATCTAAACAGTGCCCGGTTGTCAAACGGCAGATAGCTATTGAGCATTATTGCGCCGCTGCATTTCGCTCTGCAGCCCCGCCGTCATCTCCTGCAGTCCGGTTTCAAAAACCTCATAGAAATAGGGCTGTAGCGGCCCCAAGCTAGCTTTTGCGGAAATGGTTTGGGTCAGCAGCGTCGCATCTACCCCATCCGCCTCGGTAATCGATGTCAGTTCCCAAGTGCCATTCATTTCATCGAGCGTGCCTTTAACCATGCGATAGTCAATGCGATCGGGATAATGCTCGATATTTTCCGTCACGATTTTGACGCGAATTGGCATAAAGCCGACTTTACGGCGATCTTTACGCTCCACTAGCACTCGATTGTCGTGTCTTTCGAGCACCTGACTGGCCACCACAGACGGCAAGAAATCGGGAAACTGCTCGTAGTTGGTCAGCACGTTCCACACAGTTTCGGCTGACGCTGGAACCAAGGACAACACGGTATAGTCTCCGGCACTGCCGACCACCACAACTTCTCCCTGCTGCAGGGCTTGCTGTTGGTCGGCGCTGAGGTTGACGGGAAGCTGATTTAAGGGGGTCGCCAGAGACATAAGATGAATGGAAGAACGTCTGCTGTTATCGTAACGGTTTATTGCATGGTCAGTTTCTCTGATGTTCAATCTATCTACGTAAATTTTCCTGAGCAAGTGCAAAGCTTGATGTTGAGCACGCTGACTTCGGAAGGCCAACCCCAAGCCAGCTACACGCCATTTGTGTGCGATCGCGATCGCGCTTTCTACATTTTGGTCAGCGGCCTCGCTAGCCATACTCAAAACCTGCAGTCAGCCGCCAAAGCTGGAATTTTGCTGATTGAAGACGAGGCCCAAGCTCAGCAAATCTTTGCCCGTCGCCGTCTGATGTATGACTGTACGGTGGAGCAAATTGATCGGCATGATCCCACTTGGGCTGGACTCGCAGACAAATTTAAGCAGCGTTTTGGCAGCTTGATTGACATGCTGCGGCAGCTCCCCGATTTTCAGATTTTCCGGCTAATGCCCCAGCAGGGCCGCTTTGTTATTGGCTTTGGCGCTGCTTACGAAGTCGATCCGACCGATCTAAGTCGACTGTTACCGACCGAAAACTAATACTGAGAAAGAGGAGAGGAAGGGAGCGAACCCGTCATCACCACATCAGCCGAGAATTGTCTCAGGCGTTGAGTCGTCGCCGTTGGGTGCGATACTGATGAGCACGCCAGGCAGCGGCAAGCAGCCTACAAAAATTTTGTTCTGCCCCCCCAGAATGTCACCATCAGTGACGGCTGCGATAGGCCGGTTGACCTGTCTGGTTTACCTTCAATTGTCCTGATTCTGGGCAGCTCCCTGGGGCTTCATCATTTTTGCCGTAGGATATTGAAGTTTTTTTGATCAGGTCGGTCAGTCAAATTGTAAACGTGTAGTTTTGATGAAGTTGCCTTTTTAGTGGGCAACTTAAAGTCAAGACTGATGGCGTGCAAGGCTTGGGGATGGAACTTTTTTTGAAGTCTCTGATTTAAATGAGCGTCAGCAGGGCAAACTATTTTGAACATTAGCCCCGTGCAACCTTTATGAATGCTGAAAAATCATTTTCAAACTCTGCGGCCTCGCCGCTCGCAGCCACTGCTCTGAAGCTGGTAGGAGCCGTCACTATCTTATCGGCACTGCTAGATTTTCTCGTGTTGCTGCTGCCGCCTGATTTTCTGAATGCTCAATGGCAGCTCAACGTTACAACTCAGATTGTTGACCGTGGGATTGTCCCCTTGGTGGGAATTTCCTTGTTGTTGGCTGGTTTTTGGATTGATCGCAGCGCGGGCACCGCTCGTTCCAACGGCAGTTTGTTCACTGACTTACGATTTTGGGCCTGTGCGATCGCCAGTATTCTGGGCCTAATTTTTCTGGCTTTGACCTTTTTACACGTCAATAACGTGCGCATCACTGCTCAGGAAGCGCTAGCCCAGGTTGAGCGTGAGGCCAATCAGGCCAGAGAGGAGCTGGGGCAGCGACTAGAAGGTGAATTAAGTCAGCAACAAAGTCAGCTGGAACTGCTATTTCAAGATGACGCGCTGCTGCAGCAGGCGATCTCTGCGGGACAGCTACCTGAAGAAATTCAACAATTTCAGGACAATCCATCGGGGCTAGATCAATTCTTAAACCAGCGCGCGGGCGAAGCTCAGCAGCAAATTGAAACTGAAATTGGCACCCGTCGTGAAGACGCTCGTGCACAAGTGCGTCAGGAAGCGATGAAATCGGCGGCGCGAATTTCGATTAGCAGCTTGTTGATGGCAATTGCCTACGTCGTCATTGGCTGGACAGGACTGCGACGGCTCATGAGCATGGGCAGCGCTTAGACCAGAAATCGCCGCACGTAAGGTAATGCTGATTCTGTCGGGTTTCTAATATAAATTGATGTGCCTTGATTCATCGGGCAGTTAATTTGACGAAACGGGAGGGGGCGATCGCTCTCTCCATATTTTTTTTGCTAACTGTTGACAGCCGCTTCAGGAATGCCAAGTTTGAAGTTCAGATTTTTGATTTTTAGTTCTTAGTTTTGGGTTCAGCGTTCTTTGCTTCCTGCTGCTTACCCCATCACCCCAAAGCCCTCCAGCCGGTTCCGCTTTCTGGAATGCCGTCAGGCTATACGTCCCATCACCTCAGCTCCCAACCCAACGGCTATAAATACGGTACGGTCGGTTCGGTGTAAAACTGCGCTATTTCGCAAGGGAAAACAACACCTGTGCGATCGCGTTTTTCCTGCAAAGATAAAAATGAACTTGAGAGGAAAGCTGGATGAAGCGGTTATTTGGTGCGCCAATTGCTAGGTGGTTTAGACGTTTACTAAGAAATTCAAAATATCGGTGGTTGGTCATATTGGGCTCGCTGGTTTACTTAGTCAGTCCGCTCGATATTGCGCCAGATGTTTTCCCCATTATTGGTTGGATTGATGATGGTTTGCTAGCCACTTTAGTGGCAACTGAACTCACTCAGATTGTGCTTGACCGCCGACGTAAAGGTGCTCAAGCAGCAGAGCAGAACCCATTATCGAAGCACGCAGAAACTGTGATCGATGTTAAGTCAGTCACCGTTGGCTAGCTACTCGTTATTCCCCCTAGATCACACAAATCATCGGAGAGAATTAAACATGACTACCCCTGTGAAAGAACGCATCAAGATTGATTTAGAGCAGGCCCAAGTAAATGGTAAGCAGCGAGCAAATCGCATCGGCAATATTTTGAAAGAAGCTGCTTCTTTGACTTTTGAAGAAGTCAAAGAAGGTTCCGCTGAACTGAATTTTGCTACTAAAAAGACGCTGACTGAGCTATTAGAGGATTGGCAAGCCGTTGATGACTTAGGCCAGGAAAAAGACGATAAGGTAGTTTCATCTGTGGACGATGGAACTTCAGCCGAACAGCCCTCAGCCGACCCTTCATGGCGGGCAATTATCCGCCATGCCCTGTCCATTGTGCGTGATCGCCGAGGCGACTGGTTCCAGGCTTTCAAGGCCCAACTTCACGAAAATGCGGTCTCAGCTGATCAGGATTTGACTGAGAGATATCGCGATCGCTACACGACTGTGAAAAAAGTTTTTCAGCGCGTAGTTGAGCAAATTAAGGCTCAGTCAATGACGCCTGAAACTGCCCAGCAGGCCGACAGTCAGCCTTTAAAAGTAGAAATTGTTGATGGTGATGCTGAGGCTGCGAGCACTCCGGTCGCTGTTGAGGTTTTACCCCCCGAAGGCAATCGCTAGTGTGAACTTTGAATTTGGTCTTCCAATTTTGAGTTTAGCCCACATCAGTTCTGAAGCAAAAGCGAGCATTTTTCGTGGCTTCTAGCCTGAAAATTTGATATGGAAGACTGAACTTTTTCTCATACCGTCAGCTCTCTTGAGTGCTTCAAAGGATGCGATCGCATCCTTTTTTATGGCTTTCATTCTTCAAATCTTCTCTAGATAGATGACATGTATAGCTGTCGCCAGTCTTGTGAGCATAAGACCGCGAAATATTTGCGTAAGCTTGGTACACACCAAACTTTATATGGGCTTTGTGCCGCTCGTTTTTATATCAGCCTACTTGGCTAATTGCTGTCAGCCGGCTGCTTGCCTCGCTGCACAAAATAGGTGATGACGGCTAAACCAAAAACGCCTAAAAGGGCAAACACTAACAAGCGAGCGCCACCTTCTAACACGCCAGCCCCGAGGGCCACGAAGGGCGGATTCGATAGCGCAATGCTGATGACTAGCGCCGGAAGAAATTTCCGCCAGCGAGCCTTGGTCAACCCCACGCCATAGCAAACAAAATCAAAAAAACCAGTCATCAGACAGCCGGTCAGCAGGAAGAAATTGCGCTCTAAGTGACGCTGACTGAAGTTGTCGATGCGGTACATAAACCCTTCGCCGACCAGCCGTTTGACTAGCGATCGCCCATAACGTCGCGAGAGCCAAAAACTCAGCGAGCAGGAACAGAGGTCAGAAAAGCACACCACGGCAATGCCTTTGCCAAAGCCCAGCAGCCCGCCTGCCAAAATCGAGTAAGCCGTGCCGGGCAAGGCTGGAATAATGACGCTGGTGAATCGCAGGATGAAAATGCCGACCGGTGCCCAAACTCCCCACTGGTCAACTTGAGATCGCAGCTGGGCAACGCCATAGCGCTGGATCAATATCACCACGACCGAAACGGATATCAGGATGGCAATAAATTGGAGGGATTTGAGCAGGCGCTGACGCTTCATGATGGCAGAAGTTGAGGGTGAGAGGGAGTGGCAGAGTGTGAGGGTATGAGGATGATAAGGAGTAGACCGGGCATCTTATCCGCGAGCCTACTAGAGAACTAACAACAAAACAACCAACAACTCTCAACCTTAGCCGCCGCTGACCGGAGGAATCATCACGACTTCATCGCCAGACTTTAACGGCATATCAGCGTCTACAAACTGAAAGTTGACGCCAAAGCGAGTCAGGTCACGCCATTTTTCGAGTTCGGGATGTTCCGTAAGCAGGCGATCGCGCACGTCAGCCACAGTGGCTCCCTCAGACAGCTCCAGGGCCAGTTCCGGCTGCCCGTAAGCGTCTTGATATGCGGCAAAAAGTTTGACGGTAACGGCGATCGGCATCTTGTTAAGAATATGGATAAGAGGTCAAAAGTCGATTAAGGCTTTCCCGAAAGAGCTTTCCATATGTTGTCACATAGTCTGCCGGACAATAGTTCAAACATGGCTAGCGTTAATACCGACTGCTTTGGTTAAGACTACAGATGTTGCGCCAAAGCCCGCTGGGCAGGCTCCACCTTTCTTGAATGCCTTCAGGCTATACACGCCATCACGCCATCACGCCATCACTTCTGCCCAGCAACTTAGCTTTTCCAGCAGCACTTAGCCCAAGGTTGGCTGAAAATAAAACGCTAGGCCAAGAATTGCATAGGTCGCCAGCAGCATCGTCCCCTCCAGCCAGTTGGAGCGGCCATCGGAGCTAATTGAGTTCGTAATCAAAACAGCGACTGCCACAGCCAGCAATTCCAGGGGAGCAAAGCTTAAATTCATGGGCTTGCCCCAAAGCCAGCCCGCCAGCACCAGCACCGGAGCAACGAATAGGGCAATTTGTAGGCTGGAGCCCACGGCCACTGAAACTGCTAGCTCCATTTTGTCTTTCATCGCTACGGTGACGGCGGTGGCGTGTTCTGCGGCGTTGCCGATGATGGGCAGCAAAATCACCCCAGTAAATAGCTGCGACAGCCCGATTTGCTCAGTGGCGGATTCGAGGGTGTTGACCAGCAGTTCAGACTCAGCCGCGACGGTCACAGTCGCGCCCAGCAGTACCGGAATCCACAGTTTGAGATTGGGCGCCGATTCAGCATCCGCCGCGGCGGTCTTCTCCTTATCCTTGTCTGAGGCATCCGCATCATTGGCACCCGCATCATGGGCGGCAGATTCCTGATCAGACGTGCCGGCATCATAAAGATAGGTGTGGGTCTTCATGGAAAACAGGAGTGTTAACCCGTACACGGCAATCAAAATGATCGCGACGGCATCTGACAAGTTTTGCAGCGTGGATTTGGCTACGTCGTTGGCGGTAAATTCGACCGCTGTGGGCAGCAAGATGGCAATTACTGCTAAATTCATCGCCGAAGCATTGACCCGGGCAATCACCGGCTGAAAATCTTGCTCTTTGTATTTGATGCCGCCTAGCAGCATCGACAACCCCAGCACTAGCAGTAAATTGCTGATGATTGAACCCACAACGCTGGATTTTACGACGCTGATCAAGCCCTCATTAAGCGCGATTAGAGCAATAATTAGCTCGGTAGCGTTGCCAAAGGTCGCATTGAGCAGTCCTCCCCAAGATGGCCCTAAAACCACCGCAATTTTTTCGGTAGAGGTGCCCATCCACCCAGCTAGCGGAATTATGGCTAGCGCCGCAGTAATAAAGACCGTCAGATCTCCCCAACCGAACCAGTAAGCCGCGAGGGAAATCGGCACGAAAATCAGCAGACCGTAAAAGATAAGGTTTTTGATCAACATCGTGGACTCATCGGTTCAAGGTGTCAGAATACCAAAATTAAAGTGTTCCAGCTCATGACTCGTCTAAAACTTGAAAGTGGATCTTTAAAGTTAGCTTTGAACGCAGCGGCACACACTGTAAGCGTAGGGTGAGGGTGGAAAACGGCTTTGTTCAAGTTCCGCGATCGCCCAATCCATCAGAAAACCGCTCCCACGGCAGCGCCAAGTTCAATACCGTTTGCTGTGAAGTACTCTGTAGACGGTCAATTACCTAGATAGGGCGATCACTCGCGAAATTTCAACCGTTACCGGGTGGTGAGTTTATTAATGAAGGGGCTAACGGCGATGTTTGCCGGAATTTTAATTGTGCTAGGAGGCAGTCTAGTCGTCCTGGCAGTTTTCTTCTTTTGGGCGAGTTCGGGGCGTTTGCCGAAATCGGAATATGCTCAAATTAAAACCGCAACGTATCCGCCGAGGATGGCCGCCGAGGAACTAACGGTGGTGTCCTACAACGTCGGCTATCTGTCGGGGCTGACCAACAACCAAGCGGTGCGCCCCGCGGCGGCTCTGTATGAGGCGAACTTAGCTGCCGTCATCGCCGCTCTGAAACCTCTAGAGCCGGACATTCTCGCCCTGCAAGAAATCGATATTGACTCGCGCCGTTCTTATCAAGTGAATCAAGTGGCCGCCATCGGGGATACACTGGCCCATGGGCAGCGCGCGATCGCCATCAACTGGGATAAACGCTATGTGCCCTTTCCGTTTTGGCCACCGTCGGTACACTTCGGGCAAATATTGTCAGGTCAAGCGATTTTGAGCCACTGGCCAATTACTCAGCACGAGCGACTGGTGTTGGAAAAAGTGGCGGGCAATCCGTTTTTCTACAATGCTTTGTATTTGGATCGTCTCGCTCAGACGGCGCGAATTGATATCGACGGCCAGACTCTAATCGTGATTAATCTCCATTTGGAGGCTTTCGATCGCCCCACCCGGCAGTCGCAAACCGAAGTTGTGCTGGCTTTGGCAGAAACCTATGCCGAGCAATATCCGGTGCTGCTGCTGGGGGATTTCAACAGCGCCCTCAATCGCGATGCGGAAGGCGAGCCGCGCTCCATTCAAACCGTTTTAGATGCCGACACCTTTGCCTCAGCGGTACCGCTGGAGCAATTCACCCAGCCGGACCAGTTCACCTATCCTGCCGATACCCCCCAATTCAAGCTGGACTATATTTTTTACACGCCTGATCGCATCGAGCTGCTGGACATGCAAGTCTTGACGGTGGCGGACCAGCCCTCGGATCACTTGCCGCTGGTAATGCGGCTGCGGTTACGATGATCCACTGTCTGAATCCAGACTGCTCACAACCTACCAATCCTGACTCCCATCAATTTTGTCAGAGCTGTGGCTGGCGACTGCAGCTCGGCACGCGCTACGAAGCCGTTTACAGCGTTGGTCAGGGCCAAAATAGTCAAACCTTTGTAGGTCGCGATCGCACGACGCTGGTCAACGCCCAATGCTTGATCAAGCGGTTTACTCCCAGAGGCGCCACTGGACTGGAGCAAGAGCGAGCTGCTGAACGCTTTCGTCGAGAGGTGGAACAGTTGGCGATCGCCAGTCAGCATCCTCAGATGCCGGATCTCATGGCCTATTTTGAGCAGGGCCCTCAGCAGTTTCTAGTGCAGCAGTTTCTCACCGGCCCCCATCTGGACCAGCAGCTGGAAGCCAAAATGGGACCGTTTGACAGCGATGAAGTCCGCCGCTTTTTACGCAATGTGCTGCCTATCCTCCAGCATTTACATCAAAATCGCCTAATTCACCGCGACATCAAGCCCAGCAACTTTCGTCAACTATCGGGACAGTCTGACTGGTGGCTAGTGGACTTTGGCGCCATTAAGCCCGTGACTGCCACCCAAATGGCGCGCCCAGGCACCCTTGTGGGCAGCGCCGACTACGCCTCGCCCGAGCAACTGCGCGGCGAAGCCACCTATGCCAGTGATCTTTACAGCTTGGGTGTTGTTTGTTTGCACCTGTTAACGGGACTACAGCCTTTCGACCTGTTTGACGGCGTCAACGGCTGCTGGCAGTGGCGCAGCATTGTGCCGAATGTGTCGCCCAGCTTGGCCGCCCTAGTTGACGGCATGGTGCAGCCGGCCCTGCGCGATCGCCTCCCGGATGTCGCTACCGTAATGGCCAGTTTAGGCATGGCCCTGCCGACCGCCACCGATCTCCCGTCCCGCCGCCCTCCACCTCGGCTATGGCAGCCAGAGGCCATGCTTGAGTTCGGCTTACCGTCGGTTGACATGGTGGTTCTGCCAGTGACACAGCAGCTTCTATGCTTAACGGCTGATGGCACAGTGGCGGTGCGATCGCTCGCTGATCCCAGTGCTGTTAATTACTCTCTGGCATCACCGTCTAGCCTCACGGCGATCGCGGGGCCTTCCCAAACAGCCTTGTTTGTGACGGGCGATCGTTCAGGCCAACTCAGGCAGTGGCAAATGGTTGGGGGCACCTGGCAGTCGCAGCCCCTAGACGCGATCGATGCAGCCATTACGACTTTACAGTTCACGGCCACGGGCGACACGCTACTAATCGCCGATGATCAAGGAAAAATCTACTCTAGAGACTTGACCACTGGCCGGCAACAAACTTTCAGTAACCAGCACGTAGCCAAGGTTAACCACTTAGCCTTGAGTAGCGATAATACCTGGCTGGCTACGGGTGATGCCCAGGGTTACATCAAAATATGGCATTGTCCCACGCATACCTTGTTGCGCACTTTTAGTCGTCAGCCTGGGGGCATCACCGAGAACGCCTGGCTGATGGGAACCCAAACGCTTGTGACCGCTGGCTGGGATGTCACTCTGCGCTGGCGCGCCGTGGCGACCGGCGGCATACTTCAGCAAAGTCAGGCCCGAGGATTTGCCTTACCCGTGCGATCACTCCTGCCCCATCCCACTCACCCCTGGATCGTGTCCGGCAGCCAAGACGGTCAACTACAGCTATGGGCAAATTCCTCGACTAATGATGGCTTATCGCTTTCAGGACAGGCGATTGCCCAAGCCGAGCCCCTGAATGGAGCGATCGTAGCGCTGCGTTACCTGCCGGCAGCCGCCAAGCAACCGCCCGAATTTCTCTGTTTAACCGCTACCGGCCACTTAACTCGGTGGCAATTTCCCCTTGGCCTGGTCGCAGGGATAAAGGAGTGAAAATGGCGAGAGGTGCTGGTGGCGCTGGCTTCAAGAAGCTGAGCTAGCTCAGTCTGACAGACTTTAATCAACAAACTCCGCATAGCAAACTGTCCCATACTGAGTAAAGTCAAATAACATTAAACACATTCGTTCCTGAATCCAAGATGACGCGACTGGAAGTGTGGCATGATGAACGCGGCATTTTAATTGTTCATGGCATTAGCATTGTTGGATAAAGTGCTATTGGTTACAAACCGAAGCGATTGGGGTGTCAAAGCCTTAGAGTCTCTATTCGCCGGTAGAAGGGCAGAAGGGCAGTAAAGGCCTACGGGTCTGCACCGCTAAAAGCCATAGTATGGACACACCTGTTGAAGGCCACCGTGCATACATAAGTGCTGGAACTGGTGTTGTCAGTTGTCCAACTCCCTAAATCCCTGAACTTTTGGAAACTGTTCGGTCGGAATCCCCGAAATTTGGGGGCGGGGGGCAATGCAGAATTTTGGCATCTCATTCGAAATGTGTGTAAGCAATAGCTGTTAAAGGAGGGCGAGAGCGCAAGATGGCAATTGAAGAGCAGCTTGCAAAACTTCGCGCAGGCGTAGAGAGCTGGAATGAGTGGCGCGAGTCTACCCCCGATGTGCCGATTGATTTGAGCCAAGCCAACTTGAGTAATGCCGTGTTGACTGGCGCTAATCTCAACGGCGCCAACCTTTCGCGGGTGAATTTTATTGGCGCAACGTTGTCTGAGGCTAATCTGACTCAGGCTGACTTGTCTCGGGCTGACCTCAGCGGTGCCGACGTGAACAAAGCTAATCTCACCGGAGCAATATTGACCGGAGCAAATCTGTTGGGTGCCGATCTGGCGCAAACAATTTTGAGCCGGGCGGTGATGGCAGGCGTCAATCTTAATCGCTCCGACCTGTCAAACGTTAATCTCAGCGAATGTGACCTCAGTAAAGCTAGCCTTATCGGGGTGGAAATGAGCCGTGCCGACCTCAGCGGCGCTAATCTCAGTGGCGCTAATCTTAAGCGAGCAGAACTGCAGCGGACTAAGCTAGCGCGGGCTAATTTGGCTGACGCAACGTTAGCCGATGCTCGTTTGTTGAGTGCTGATTTAGGCGATGCCAATTTAGCAGGAGCAAATCTGCAAGGAGCCCGCCTCAATCGGGCTAATCTGGCCAAAGCTAAATTGGCCAAGGCTAATTTGCGGGAAGCGAATTTATTAGGGACTAACCTGACTGCCGCGGTTTTCACCGAGGCTCAACTTAATCAGGTCAATTTCAGCGGCGCCAATTTGACCGCCACCACCTTACAAGGGGCTGATATTGAAGGAGCGCTGCTTGAGGGAGCAACGCTGCAAGACACCATTATGCCCGATGGCACTGTGCGCTCAGCGTCATGATCGGGCTGGCGATTCACACGAGCAGTCCCGAGTTGGGGCTGGCGATCGCCGATGAAAAAACCGGTACTCAGCGATCGCAAACCTGGCCCCTTGGTCGCGACCTGACGGCCTATCTGCATGATTGCCTAGCCGGCTTTTTGCACCCCCACGACTGGGCCGATTTAGCCTACATTGCGGTCGCCAAAGGCCCCGGCGGTTTTACCGGCACCCGCATCGGCGTCGTGGTGGCCCGCACCCTGGCCCAGCAACTGCAGATTCCCCTATTTGGCATTTCCAGCTTGACGGCGATCGCGCAACACCATCAGCTCACTCAACCCAGCAGCCCGGCTCCGTCCTCTCACCTGGCCGTTGCGCTTCGGGCACAGCGCGGCGAAACCTTTGGCGCCATCTATCAAATCGCCGAGCCGCAGGTGATTCCCGTGCTGCCAGAGGCACTTTATAGCCAAGCTGACTGGGAAGCTCAGCTCAGCGTTGGTCCCGCCTGCCACACGATCACCGCTGAAGGGGGATTGGCCAACTCTGTTGCAGGCGTGTTGTCGCTGGCCCAGTTGCAGTGGCGAGCCGGCGATCGTCCCCTCTGGTCAACGGTGCTGCCCTTCTATGGCCAACATCCGGTGCGATAGCCTGAACGGATATAACACAGACTATGCCGGTTTTGGCAGTTGCCCAGCCGCCTGTCCCTGCTGTAGCCGATGCATGTGGTGAAATAAGCTCCAGCAGTAGTTTTCTGGCAGTCCGCAAGTGTAGGCTCCTCGCAGCACCACGGCGAAGTACCAATCGTTGGGAGCAATTTCCTGCGCTAACTTGTTCTCCACGGTGTAAGTACGAATATTGACGTACTGACGTCCCTGACAGTGAACCGTGATGAATTCGTGGTGATAGCCGATTTCGCGCTCATCTAGCAGACCACTGAGGCGCTGTGGCAAGCGATAGAGCACCCCTTCGACTGCACAGCGCGCATCGGTAACGATATCGAGCACGCCGCAGTTGCGACGCTCTGACTTACGAAAAAAGCCCAGCCGATATCCCGCCAGGGTCGCTGGCCCCACCACATAGTGGTGCATACTTTCCCCCAGCGATCGCTTCAGATCCACCGGGCACATACAGGATCCGTAAGCGAAATAGTAAAAACTGGGTTCATTGGACGGTTGAATAGAAAGTCCTTGCAATGCCATCACCTGCATCTCTGCTCAGATATTTGGGGATTTTACCAGAGGGCGGCGATACAAAAACTTCTTCAGTCCACATCGCTCCGGCTAAGTCACTATCATCTTTGCCCCTGGAGGCGCATGAGACGAACTCCAGGAGTGAACGGCTGCTTTCCGTAAACTGATTTCAAACCAATCTCAATTAGTTGGCTGGTTGGCGCGAGGGCGAAAGAGATGGGCATGTTCAGGGTTGTAGAGGCGCGATCGCACGGCGGCTCCTGCTAAGGCGGGACTAATGATGTAAAGAGTCGTGCGAATTAGATTTTCTCTTTGGGTGACCACTGCCATGTCAGACAGGGGCGCCAGCCAAATCTGCTCGTCGGGCCATCCTACCCGAAAGCATACGGCCACTGGTGTGTCTGGCGGATAGTGCAGCAGCAGTTGCGCTTGAGCCGTGGTCACATGGCGGGCGCTCAAGTAGAGACAGAGACTGGTCTGATGCGCTGCCAGCGTCGCCAATTCTTCCGTCTCGGGCACGTGAGTGCGACCGCTAATACGGGTCAAGATAATCGACTGCACTAACCCCGGAATTGTGAGTTCCGCGTTTAACTGCGCTGCTGCCGCCTGAAAGGCACTGATTCCCGGAATTACCTCGAAGGGAACGTCTGCCGCCGCCAAAGCCTGCATTTGCTCATGGATAGCGCTATATAAGCTGGGATCGCCAGAATGCAATCGCACCACTGACTGGCCTGCTTTGACCCGTTCGACCATGAGCGGAACGATCGCTTCCAGGGTGAGATTAGCCGTGGCAACTTTCTCAGCGTCAGGCCGCAGCCAACTCAACATTTGTAACGGCACCAGCGAATTGGCATACACCACGACATCAGCCTGCTGTAGTAAGCGCTGTCCCCTAACGGTGATCAGATCAGGCGCCCCTGGGCCGGCCCCTAGGAAATATACGCCTGGCGCCAGAGAGCAGGTTGCAGGGGCAGAGCGAGAAGATGCCAAATGAGTCATGGTTGCTGTCGATGTTTAAGGGGGCTGGGTGGCTGGGTGGTGGGGTATGAGAGTGGCAGGATGGTGGGGTGTGAGAGTGACAGGATGGTTGGGTATGGGGAGCTAGCAGGGTGTGGGGCAAACGGCCATTGCCCTTACAGGTGGCAAGCTCGTCGGGTGTGTCAGCGCAGCGTGAAGCACCGCTCAGACAATCTCCAAAAAAAGCTCGTGGGGTGCGCGCCAGCGTAACATGACGCACCGCATAGTAAGTATCTTTGATTCCCAGAAATCTCCTTAATTGATTACGCACCTTAACGCAAAGGAATTTGACGAATATGTCGCAGCTTCTCCAGCCAAATTTTCAAGGCCGCATCAGCGCCTTTTTTAGACGTTTGAGGCGATCGCATCAAAGGTTCAATGACCTGTGGGGATTGTCCGGTTTGCTGAGTCCAGGCCGATTCCAGAGCGCTGTCTTCAATATTGGTGGAGTGAAATCCTAGAGCATTTTGGAGGCGCGATCGCTCCGCTTTGGTAATCATATCGACCAGAAAAGACGTGCTCTCAGCTTTGTGTAACACCGCTGCTAGGGCTTCAATATAGGCCTGACTGTTGTCGATTTTGGGCGCTTTGATCAGGGTGAGATTGCCCAGTCGCCGATTTTGGGCTAACCAAAAAATGCTGAGCAAAATCACAATTTGAATCAGGGCAATTTTAACCGGCGTGCGAGCCAAATAAGCGCCCCAGCTATTCACCGTCTCGGTCACAATAACGTCCGCATCTTTGAAGCCGTGCAGATACTCATCTACCCAGATGGGGCCGCCAGTTTGAATCGCCAAGTCAGCTAGGAAAGCATAATTGCCGGGTTCGTCGATGTAGGCATTAGCGGCCAGATGCGGCGTGAGCGACACCCAAAAACGCCCACTTTCTTCCTGCTGGCTCTCCCAGACCACAGCGCCATATTCATCGCCCAGCAGGTTGCGATCGCTATTAATCGGGAGTTCCCGCCGCCGTCGCGTTTTAATCACTACCTCACCGAAGTCGCTCGACAATCGCGCGTTAAACGGAGCTGCCGTAATTTCTGCGTTCAGGCCGATCGCGATAAACGTGTTGCCAGCTGCCAGCCACTCTTCCAGCCAAGTGCGGTTCCACCCTTGAAAAGAGTTGACCAAACCAGGATAGATACGCAGTAGAGTTTGTGGTCCTGAACTCGGCTGCTCCAGCAAATCTTCAATGGGGCGGCGCCAGCGCTGGACCGGGGTGCCTTGCGATTCCATATAAGCAAACCAGCCCAGATAGCCTTCAGGAGCACGGTTGTAAGTGGAACCGCTAGTTTTCTGTCCGGTCGCCGGAGCTAGCAGCACCATCAGACCAAACAGCAGCACCAAGGCCACTAAGCCGATGCGCAAGTAGCGATTTTGGAGCAGGGAGCCTGGCAGCATCAGTCGGCTAGCTCCTCATAGGCGCGACGACAGCGCTGAACGTTATCTGCGGCTAGGACCTCCCCGCCAAATAGCGATCGCTCATGGGTACGGATTAACACCTGCAGTGGGCGCGGCTTTTGCAACTGCTGCACGGCCTGCAGATATTCTCCATCCGTGCGACTGGGCAAGTCAGCCAACCACTCCCGCTCATGAAGCAGCTGGAGGGCTGCCATGTAGAGGGCCCGACAGGCTTCGCGCCATTTGCCGTCACGCTCGAACTGCTGGGCCTGCCGCAGCCATCCTGCTGCAGTGTGTTTTTCTGGCGGAACCATAAATTCCACTTTTGGTTTGGCCGGTCGTGCTCGGCGACTTGCCTGATATTGTTCGAGCGCCTGTACCAGCACCCAGCCCAGCCAAATCGCACCAGCGATAATCAAGCTCCACATAATGAACGGCCCTAACCACTGGGGAAAGTCAAAATCTGGCGGCGGCGTAGACTCATTTGCGGCCCTCTGCGAAAGCTGTAGCTGAATCCACTCCGACAGGTTTTTGCCTCCCTGGCGGATTTGCCAAGGCACACTGCTGCTTTGAATAGAAGACGTATCAGCCATGAATAAGAAACCCACAAGGGCGCGCTTTGCCCAGTTTAGTACAGCACAGAATCCAAAACCCATTCCCCATTCTCCATTCCTCCCTCCTCCCCATTCCCGCTATGATTAAAAGCCTGAATGATAAAGAGATAAATGCGATGTCACGGCTAGCATTGCTGAGCGTTTCAGACAAATCTGGGCTGGCAGATTTGGCGACAGCGCTCGTCGAAACCTTCGACTTTGAAATTGTCAGCAGCGGCGGCACGGCCAAAGCGATCGCGGCGGCGGGCTTGCCGGTCACTAAAGTTTCTGACTACACGGGATCCCCCGAAATTCTTGGGGGTCGCGTCAAGACTTTGCATCCTCGCATTCACGGCGGCATTTTGGGTCGTCCAGCCTTGCCCAGCGACGCCGATGACATGGCTGCTAACGATATACGGGCTTTTGAATTGGTCGTGGTGAATCTCTATCCTTTCGAGCAAACGATTGCCCAGCCAGATGTCACGCTGCCCGCCGCGATCGAGCAAATTGATATCGGTGGTCCGACGCTGCTGCGCGCCGCCGCCAAGAATCATGCCTTTGTCACCGTGCTGTGTCACCCAGAGCAGTACCCGAGCTACCTTGAGCAAATGGCAGAGAACAGCGGCGAGGTGACGCCGGGTTTTCGACAAGACTGCGCGCGGCAGGCCTTTTGGCATACCGCCACCTACGATCAGGCGATCGCTCACTATCTCTCCACCGTGGACGAGGAGGCCGACACCGACGCCCAAACTGAGTTGCCCCAGCGGTGGACGCTGACTGGCACGCAGCGGCAGCAGTTGCGCTATGGCGAAAACCCTCACCAGCCGGCGACCTGGTATCAAACTGGGAATGTCCCTTCCGGTTGGGCAGCGGCAGAGCTCTTGCAGGGCAAGCCCTTGAGCTACAACAATCTGGTTGACTTAGAGGCGGCCCGGCGCATCATCGCTGAATTTCCTACTCAGGTACCGGCGGCAGCGGTACTCAAGCATACGAATCCCTGTGGAGCGGCCCAGGGTCAGCCGCTGGCAGAGGCCTATCAAAAAGCCTTCAACGCAGATGCAGTTTCAGCATTTGGCGGCATCGTAGCCCTCAACCGGGCCATCGATGCGGATACCGCCACCGCCATGACTCAAACTTTTTTGGAATGCATTGTTGCCCCGGCTTGTGAAGCTGCTGCCCAGGAGATTTTGGAGAAGAAAGGAAACTTGCGGGTACTGTTGCTCAAAGATTTACTGGGTGGCCCCACCCACACGCCCAAAGCGATCGCGGGAGGATTTTTAGTGCAAGAAAGCGACCATATCGAGGACGATCCGTCAGAGTGGGAAATTGTCACTGACGAAAAACCTGACGCGAATACCTTGGAGGAACTGCTGTTTGCCTGGCGGCTGGTCAAGCATGTGAAGTCCAACGCTATTTTAGTGACCAAAGAGCGGGTGACCCTGGGAGTTGGGGCCGGTCAAATGAATCGAGTCGGAGCTGCCAAAATTGCCCTAGAGCAGGCGGGGGAGCAGGCCCAGGGAGCCGTTCTGGCCAGCGACGGCTTTTTTCCCTTTGATGATTCGGTGCGCACAGCCGCCGCCGCCGGAATTCGCGCGATCGTGCAGCCGGGGGGCAGCAAGCGCGATGAAGAGTCTGTTCAAGCAGCCAATGAACTTGGCCTCGTTATGGCGATGACCGGCATCCGCCATTTCTTACATTAACTTTTTGGAGGATAGAACCCGTTAGAACGCTCTTTTTTCACGAATCCTGAGTTTGCAATGTGACCAGTTCAGCGAATTGTTGACCTTAGTTCAAAGGAATTTCCAACATGACGTATCCAGCTTGCTCCAGACTCAGCAAAAAATTACGAATCGTTTGAAAAGCTTGAAGCGAAGACGTGGGTTCTAGCGTCAATAAGTCAAAAGGACGCACTTTAAGCCACCGCTCCTGTAGCGCTGGAACGGTTTGAGGTCCATCCAGCAAAGCATACAGACAGTTAGCAAAGGAACTATCTACGCTGATGGGCTGATTGTCTAATCGTAGATATTGGTGAAATGGAATCAAACCTAACTGTTCAGCTCCTACCTTCAATGCTTGTCTAAAGGCTTCGGTATTTAGCTGAGGATGAATATAAACCTTTGCCTGCTGCCAGAGTGAATCATCCCATTCGCCTACCGGCGATCGCTGCTGTCCCTGCCCGGGATGGCCGCAGTATAAATCCAGCAGGCGATGAATTGGCTGCAATAATTCAAATACGTAGAGCTGCTGTTCAATACCCATCTCCGCCAGACTGAGGGCCACCGTTACCGGTAGTTCTTCAATGCTCTTAAACAGATTTTCCAAGTTCCACTGTCGCCAGTTCACCATGCTGATAAATTCCAGCTCAGCGCCTCGCAACATGGCTGAAAAGTCTGCCATGGTGATGCCCGTGTCGCCCGAGAGGAGATGGTTCATTAAAACTATCTCATCATTTTTTTCACACTCAGTGCTCCAGGTCTGTCGTTTGGTCTCTACCCAGTCCTGCAGCGTTGCCATCATTTGCCGGGTCACAGCAATTTCATCGGCGGCGGGGGCTTCTTCCATACAGCCTAGCCGAGTTAAGAACTGCTGCACGCGAAGATAGCTACTCCGCTGTAAAACGCTGTGCATATTGGCGCGAATGATGCCGTCAGGTTTAAGCACCGACTTCATGGCCTGCAGCCCAGCAACCGGATCGGCCAGCAAATAAAGCACATCGTCGCAGTTGATGTAGTCAAAGCGATAGGGCAAATCGGACAGCTCTTCAATCGCCAAGCAATGAAAATGACTCGGGTTGTCGATTTGGTGATATTTCAAACGCTGTTGAGCCATTTCCAGAGACCTTGGGGAAATATCAACGCCAACGATGGTGGCTCCGGGATTGGCGATCGCCAGCGCCAGCAGCTTATATCCCGACCCACATCCCGCATCTAAAATCCACTTGCCAGCAGGATCAATCACTCGATGCTCCCTCAAATAATGGGAAATCATGCAGTTGTGCAAAGCCAGATAATCTGGATTGTCGCGAGGACTTTCCTCCAGCGAGCGATTGGGATAGGGCAGCGCATCAAACTGCGGTCGAATCTTATCCCAGTGGGTTTGAGGTAGGTTCACCGATGTTCTCCTAGCTGGATGGCGGGGTGTGGGGTGTACAGGTGCGAGGAATGTGGGGTGTATGGGTGTGAGAGTAGCTGGGCGAGTATCTTGTCTACGATCGCAATTGATGGCGTGACTACATAAGCTCAATTAACAAATAACCGGCAGTCTCAAGCTGAGTCAGTACGCCCACAATGGTTTGAAACGCTTGCTGAGGCGTTATGGTTTCTAGCGTAGCTGGATCGATCGGATGAATTTGCCGCCAGCGATCACCCAATTCCTTGATTGTCAAGGGCTGCTCCAGCAGAGGATAAAGGCATCCCGCGATGCTGTCATCCAAATTGAGCTGCTGATTAGCCATAGGAAAATGGTCGTGCAGCGGTATGGTGCCTAGTTTGCGCGTCCCGGCGGTAAGGAATTTTCGAAATTCTAGAGTGCGCAGTTGTGGGTGCAGGTGAATTTTGGCCCGCTGCCAGTGGTCGACTGTCCAGTCTTCAAACGGTGGACGATTGTGCCCCTGACCTGGATTGCCGCAATACAAATCCAGCAGACGGTGCACCGGATGCAGCAGTTCGTACATGTGGAGCTGCTCTTCGAAGCTCATGTCAGCGAGGCCCAGAGCGATCGCGATCGGCAAATCTTCAACATTCTTAAACAGCTTTTCCAGATTCCACTCGCGCCAGTTCACCATGGTGATCAGAGCTAAATTGGCCTGACGTAACAAGTCTGAAAACTCCAGCATCGTGAAGCCCTTATCTCCCTGCAAGAGAAAGTTGGCCATCACTTTCTCAGAGTTGGTTTTCAGTTCGGGGTCTTGGTCCCATAGAAATCGCTTACTCAAAACATGGTCACGAAGAGACCCCATCGTTCCTCGAACCACGGCGATTTCTTCATCGGCAGGCTCTCCCTGCATACAGCCAAGCTGCTTAAACAAGGCTTGCATACGATAGCAATCTTTCCGCTGTAAGCGACTGTGTAAATTGACCCGGATAATGCCCGTAGGTTTGAGAACAGCCTGCATCGCTCTAAGGCCCGCCACTGGGTTAGGCAGCAGATAAAGCGTCTCATCACAGTTGATGTAATCGAAGGCATAGGCTGAGTCAGACAAAGCTTCTAACGGCGAGCAAAGAAATTCAATGTCTTCCTGTAAACCATGATATTCCGCTCGCTTTTGGGCCAGCTCAACGGATTTTTGCGAAATATCAATGCCGATGACTCGAGCACCTGGATTAGCCTTAGCCAAAGCCATCGCCTTAAAGCCAGAGCCACATCCGGCATCCAAAATCAGCCTGTCATGAGTATCTATTACTTGAGCATCGCGCAGATAGAAAGGAATCACGCTGCTATGGGCTGATAGATAGACCGGATGATCGCCGGGTTTCTGCTCCAAAGGCAAATGAGGATATGGCAATGCATCAAATTGCCGACGAATTTCTTCCCACTGGTCTAGCGGTTGGGACATAGTTACAGAAACTTGTGAAACGGGCATTCAATGGGCAAATCTTAGCAAGCATTTCGGCCAGCCAATCCTTTCCTAGTGAATGAAATTGACTGCTCTATGGCCTGGCAAGAGATTACCCCAAGGAGAAATATTATTAACGGTGAGAGTCAAGGCTCGCCAACCGGGGTCTCATCTTTGGGACGCACCGTAAAACGACCTGTATCTACGGGAACAAGCTCATAACCAGCAGCTTCTATTTGCTCAATGGCAATGCGACGAGTGCGGTCATCTTGGGCTGCTGCAACGACCTGTAGCCAGGCATTGGCTTGAACTTGTGGATCTTGTGGATTGGCTTTGAGAAACTCAGCGGTATCTTTGAATGATTGTTCGGCTCTCTCAGCTCTCGGAGCCGGTGACTGAGAAGCCCATTCTGCAGCTATTTCGTGGGAGCGAATAGCTGCCTGGTGATCGCCAAGAAATAAGAGCTCATCAATACCAATTTGTCGCCAGATAGAATACGAATTTGGCGGTGTTTTCGGGGTTAAAGATGCTAATCCTTGCCGCTGCAACTCAATTCCCCGCTGCGGCTGTGCCGCATAGAGCGACATTGTGCTGGATATAAAAATGTATGGCTCAAAATAATAGGGGTCGTACTTAATAATGGCTTCAAAATAATCATCGGCAAGGCCGTAGCCAGTGATTTGCCGATGCTCAAGGTTGCCAAAATATTGTAGATACTGCAAAAAAGCCCAATCACTTAGCAGATTATGAAAACCCAAACTGGGCAGGTTACTCAAAATTTGAATTTGCAAAGCTTCCTGTTCTTCTTCTAATTTCGCCTGCTGCTCAAGAGCAACTCCCTCCGCAGTAAACAGCTTTTGCCATCGCCAGTATTGGAGACCCATAGCGCTTAGCAAACACAAAAGTATCCAAAATAGATGTGGGCTAAATTTTGAAATCTCACTTTTCCATTTCATCACTAAACTTTTGGCCACTGTTCAAAGTGGTTTCTCTAAAAAGTCAATGAGCGCAACATCCTACATCTACAACTTTAACCATCTAGGTGAGTACGTTTGAACCATCTAGGTGAGTACGCTTGGTAATCTTCAATCTTCGGCTATTTAGCCTGATCCAGTTGGCTCGTCCCTTATCCTAATAGCACTGGCGACGGCTACAATTCCATACGGCACAAATAAGGTTCTTAAATTCAATAAAGAGCCCGCCAGCACTACGTCCAGCAGACTCTTTATACGCTAAGAAACATGATCTTTTCGATATGCGCCTAGTCTTGTGGCTAAAGGTCAATCCGTTACTACAGTCCCTCAGTGTCAGCAGGACAGTCGGGTACAGCGGTGGTTGTGAAATCTGCTGTACCAAAATTCGTACTGCCTGCGGTCTCATTGCGACAAAGTAGAACAGTTTGAGAGTTATCGGCCTCAGTGTAGACGATGCCGCCAAAGGCTTTCAGTCTATCTGAAGTGGGAATTGCATAGGCAGCTCCAAAAAGGCCGCCGTTAACATTTAAGTCACCTGCGGTTCCACCAGTTCGGGCGTCGCCGTATTCAAAGTTCTTGGTTGAATCAGGAACTGAGACTTCCATCTTCGCAATTTCATCAGCAAACACTAATTCTTCTAGAATATAAGCCTGCTGACCGCGATTGATGGCACCAATATAGTTGGCAGCTTCCGATTCACGGGCGCGGTTAGCTTGGTTCAGGAAAGCGGGCAGGGCAATAGCGGCCAAGATACCGATAATAATGATGACCACCAACAGTTCAATCAGGGTAAAACCACCCTGCGCCCTTTTTTCACGTAAATGCTTGAGCAGGTTATAGGTAAAACTTGTTTTCATGTCTTGTTGTTTCTCCTTGGAAAGCCAATAGGCAAATGTGCTGTGTCTAGCTCCATGGGTGTTAGCCTACCCGCTGGATATGGGGTTCATATCACCGAGCACAATATCTTTTGTGAAGATTTTATTGATGTCACTAGTTTCCAATCGTTTTGGTTGCTTAAATATGGCCGAAAACAGAAATGGCGCAGCCTGGCTATGCAAGATTACGGATGTAGCTGGTGGGTTGGTTGGAATTCTTATATTTTGAGCTGATGCAAAATAAGCAGTTCGCTTTAAGAGGAAGAAGCGGGGCGAAACTAAATATTTAGATTAATTTCCGGTCAAATCTAGCGATTAAGGTGATCTGCATTACGGTATGCGACATTGAGTTGAATTAAATTCTGTTCAGCGTTTTGGAGTTAGCTCCCATGGAAGAAAAAGATACTAAGTTCGGATTTGTAAATTTTGCTGAAACCTGGAATGGTCGTTTGGCCATGTTGGGCTTCATTATTGGTGTAGCAACTGAATACATCACTGGTCAGGGTATTTTGTCCCAACTAGGTCTGATGTAATCGCTGTTAGTCAAAACATCTGTGGATTAAGGAGCTGCGATCGCGGCTCCTTTTTAATGGCTTGCCGCCGTCACCCATTGGCCGCTTCAGCGACTCAAAAGCGATTGTTGTCCGACACTGAATTGAGCCAAGGTCGGTTAATAGCAGTTCGACAATGGTGATGTCGATTAGCTAGAGCCACTGTAGAGAGAGCTTTTTGGCAATAATAATAGTAATCCTAAAACTCCATCTCTCCAGATAGACGTGGTTTATGATGGAGAACATCGCGAATTCTGGCAGCACTTATGACTTCAGTGGTTACCTCTAATCAAGCCCAGGGCATGGAAAATACCAAAAAAGGGATGCCGGTCACCATTATTACTGGCTTCCTGGGCAGCGGTAAGACGACGTTGCTTAACCATATTTTGAGCAATCAAGAAGGGCTCAAAACCGCTGTTTTGGTCAATGAGTTTGGCGAAATTGGCATCGACAACGATTTGCTTGTCACCACCGAAGATGACAGCAACGACACCATGGTCGAGCTTAGCAACGGCTGCATCTGCTGCACGATTAATAATGACTTAATGGATGCCGTTTATAAAGTGTTGGAGCGGCAGGACAAAATTGATTATCTGGTGGTGGAAACAACTGGCTTAGCCGATCCGCTGCCGATCGCCCTAACCTTTCTCGGTACTGAACTGCGTGACCTAACTCGCCTCGATTCGATTATCACCGTAGTCGATGCGGAAAATTACAGCCTTGACTTGTTCAATAGCCAGGCCGCTTACAACCAAGTTGCCTATGGCGACATCATTTTGCTGAACAAAGCTGATCTTGTCGATACGGCGAAACTTGATCAGCTGGAAGGCAAAATTCGCGATGTAAAAGAAGGTTCACGAATTATTCGCACCACGCGCTCAGAAGTGCCGCTGCCTTTGATTCTCAGCGTAGGGCTGTTCGAGTCGGGTCAGTATTTTGGCGAAGATAATCACCTGGACCACGAGCACGACCATCACGGCCATCACGACCACGAGCATGACCATGAGCACGATCACCATCACCATGCTCATCATGACCACAGCAACTGCGACCACGAGCACGGTCATGGTGCCCATGACCACGGGCATGATCACGGGCATGAACATCATCACCACTCTGACCACTTAGCGGTCGATGGTTTTACGTCCCTTTCGTTTGCTAGTGAGCACCCCTTCGCTATTCGTAAATTTCAGCATTTTCTGGACAATCAGTTATCTGAAAATATCTTTCGGGCCAAGGGCATTCTTTGGTTTGATGAAAGTCCGAAGCGGCATATTTTCCATCTCAGCGGCAAACGCTTTTCGCTCGATGATGATGAGTGGAAGGGCCACCCCAAAAATCAGATTGTGCTAATTGGCCAAAATCTCGACCATGACACTTTGCGCCAGCAGCTTAATAGCTGTTTGTGCTTACCTTCAGAGAATCGCGGTAAAGGCTTCAGTTGATGTCAATTGCTGCGAGAAGCTTCATTTACCTGTGGGCGCTTGCCACGTCTACACTTCTCCAGAATATCGACAGCACCGTTTGAGTTGGTGGATAAGGACTGGGATGCTTGAACCATGTCCAGCCAGCGGTCTGGAGTTTCTAGAATTGCTATGATTACGCTTGAAATGGTAGTTGTGTAGAGATTTTAGCTAATTAGCACGGATTTCTTTAAGACTAAGACTGCCGATGTTAGCGGGGTTTAGCTTGATTGAAATATTGGCATTTTCTGGGCTCTACTGCTGCCGCTTTGTAACAGTCTCGACGCAGAATCGCTTACACCAAGCGGTAGCTCATAAGATTATGCTGTCTTCTAACTATTAAGATGCCCCCTTCTCATCTTCCAAATTCTGAACCCGTTGCCGATTGCTTAGCCTGTCAAATCATTAGTGGCGATCGCACGGTTCCAGGTGGCGTTATAGCTGAAAATGCTTGGTGGCTGGCCGATCACTGCATTGGTAAACATGGTGTTGGGGCGATCGTGGTCAAGACCCGGGCCCATCGCGAAAATTTCTGGGAGCTTTCCCCTAACGAAGCCGCTTCACTGGGGCCATTTTTGCAGCAAATGACCCGAGCGATGCAGATCGCTTTGGGAGCAGAACGCATTTATATTAATTCTTGGGTTGATCAACCGCCATATCATATTCATTTTGTGTTGCAGCCGCGATTCGCCGGTAATGCAGAACTCGGCTTGCAAGGGCTAGAACTGCAGGTTCTCCGCTCTCTGCAAACGCCACCAGATGAACAAACGATGGCGGATACGGCCCATAAAATTCGAGCGGCCTATCAAGCGATCGTGCAGCAGCGCTCCCTCAGCCACCGATAACTGATGCGAGTGTTGATACAACGGGTGACGCACTCCCAAGTGAGCGTCCAAGATAAGGTGATTGGTAAAATTGGTCGTGGCCTGACTCTATTGGTCGGCATCACCGCGACTGATACCGCTGCAGAATTAGATTGGATGGCGCAAAAGTGCTTGAATCTGCGTTTATTCACCCCGACCAGTGAGCAAGCTCAGAATCAGGCTGCCAGCCAACGTAGGGAGGCCTCAGTACAGGAAATTGGCGGTGAAATTTTAGTGGTCAGTCAGTTCACTCTCTACGGCGATTGTCGTAAAGGAAGACGCCCTTCATTTGTCCAAGCGGCTCCTGCAGAGCAGGCAGCGCCTTTTTTTGAACAGTTTGTGGAAAAATTACGAGCTAGCGGCTTACGTGTGCAAACGGGGAAATTTGGAGCAGACATGCAAGTTGAAATCTATAACGATGGACCGGTCACTCTGTGGCTGGAGCGTGAGGCACCGATGTAAAATCCGACAGACAGAAATATTTTTATATTTGCCAACTCAGGGATCCGCACTTAAAAAACTCACCTAAAGCACAGAGTGGCTGTAAGGGTTTGTCAGTGTCAAGCCCCAATGACTGGGTGCGCTATTTTCAAGCAACCCCCTTATTGATAAGGAACTGGCGACGGCACCGCTCTCGTGAACAGCGAACTTATCTGTAATCGATAAGCAATAAGTTGGCACTATATGAAACCTGCTAATCAGTTCCCTATTTCCCAGGATGGACTGCTAAAGTGTAAGAGCTTGGCAATAGTTCTTAATCTTTCTTAAGTTTTGGCTTATGCAAGATGCTGTTAGATTTCAGTCTGCACCTCTGGTGACTCAGCCAACAATCGCTTTGTCGCCACTGCAGTCGGGCAGTGTGGTGTTTTGCGATTTTGATGGTCCTATTGTGGATGTCTCCGATCGCTATTATCAGACTTATTGTTTAGCGCTCGCGGCAATTCAAAAAAAATATGCTGAGTATGTGGCGCTGCCAGTGCGGCGACTTACGAAGGCGCAATTTTGGTACATGAAACAAAATCGCGTACCTGACGTCACCATTGCTGATTGGTCCGGGCTTTCTGGTCAGCAAATCAAAGATTTTTTGGCTCATGTGCAGGCGTTGGTCAATCAGTCGGCTTTACTGCATCTTGATCGCCTGCAGCCAGGAGCTAAAGCGGCTCTCAATGAACTTCAAGCTCGGGGCATTCGTCTGGTACTAGTGACGCTGCGGCAGGCGGGCCAAGTCCTTGATTTTTTACACCAGCATGATTTGGCGACCACCATCAGCCAAATTTATGGCGCTGATGATGTCGAAACTGCCTATGCTAACTGTATCGATCACAAGGTTGCTCGCCTGCGAGAAGCGATCGCCGAGCAGCGACAATTGGGATTTGATACGACTGATAGCTGTATGATTGGCGATACTGAGGCCGACGTGCGGGCGGGGCAAGTCGCTGAATTGCCAACGGTTGCACTCACCTGTGGCATTCGTAGCGCTCTTTATCTCAGTGATTTTGCCCCAACGGCAGTTTATGCCAATTTACAAACGGCGCTGCCGGATTTAATTTGCCAGTCGGCCAGCTTGAGGGCAGCTTGACAACATTATGAGTTGAGGGCTGATCTACCTGCTTTAGTTTCCTAACCTGGTAAAAACTAAATACTACGGTCTCTAAATTTAGGAAACAGGATAGGTCATACAAAATTCTTGGACAGGAATCATCTGCTGATATCCAGCTCTAGGAAAGCATTGCATTCAAGCGTGAATCAACGGTTGTGTCAGGAGATGAGGCGACTTTCGTTTCAGCGTTCAGATATTTAAGCGTATTGGTAAAATCTTCAATGCCTTGAAACTGTCGATACACCGAGGCAAAGCGGACATACGCAACTTCATTAATGGCTTTTAATCGCTTGAGCACTAACTCGCCAATTTCGGTGCTGGCAATTTCTCGGCGAGCCCGCTGTTGCAGTTCGGCCTCGACATCATCAACGAGGGCGTTAAGGGTATTGGGTAAAACGCCGGTTTTTTCACAAGCTCGAACAACACCGCGCAATACCTTGGAGCGATCAAACGATTCGCGATCGCCGCTTTGCTTAATCACCGTAATCGGCACGTACTCAATTCGTTCGTAAGTAGTAAATCGTCGCTGACACTCTAAACATTCGCGACGACGACGAATGCTTCTGCCGCTTTCAGCAGAGCGCGATTCTAATACGCGGTTATTAAGATGCTGGCAGAAGGGACACTGCATGCAGCTAAACGTCTCCGATAGAACTCGACGAATTAAGCATTCTTCCAAGACGCTACCAGTAGCGGAATGACTGCTCTACTTACGCAGCCTTGGGGTAATGCACCTGCATCCATAGTATCTAACCTTGGAAAAATGAAGCGGCGACCCGTTAAAAACCGGTCACCGCTAGTCAAATAGTCACAAAACGTGATCTTTTACAGATGTCCACTAAATAAACAAATTAGTCTTTGGGAATCCGAGGGGGTTCACGAAATGCGATCGCAAAAAACAGTGTGCCAATGACACAAGCAAAAATGAAAATGTAAGCAACGGCTTCCATACTTCACAGCCTCCTACTCTATGTACTATCAGTCTAAAGGATTGCGTTCAAACCACGCCAACATTGGCTATCGCAGTTTTTACGAAGTTGTAAAAACTCCAGTTCATTGAACTTAAGTGATTTGAAAAAGCGCTTGATTGTTCAATCACCATTACGGCAAGAATCAAACCAAGCGCTTTACGAGCATTAAGCCGCTAATTTACTAACGAATTAGACAGTTTCCTTACTTTGGGTACTGCGGTCACCCACTTTCTGGAAGAAGCCCCATTCCACCTGCTTGGGAGATAGATCGGGATCGATACCGGCGAATACGTCGCGGTATAGGGTGCGGGAACCGTGCCAAATATGCCCAAAGAAGAAGAGCAGCGCAAACACGGCATGGGCGTAGGTGAACCAGCCGCGAGGACTGGTACGGAAAACGCCATCCGATTCCAAAGTTTCAGTATCAAACTCAAACGGTTCACCCAACTGAGCCTTACGAGCAATTCGCTTGACTGCCGCTGGATCGGTAAATGTCTGACCAGACAGCTCACCACCAGAGAACGAAACTGTTACGCCTTTTTGCTCAAAGCTGTACTTTGACTCCGCGCGGCGGAAGGGAATATCAGCTCGAACAATGCCGTTCTTGTCGGTCAAGACCACGGGGAAAGTCTCAAAGAAGTTGGGTAAGCGGCGCACCGTCAGGATGCGGCCCTCACCATCTTTGAAAGTGGGGTGTCCCAGCCAGCCGCGCGCAATGCCGTCACCTTCGTCCATCGGACCAACGCGGAACAGTCCACCTTTGGAGGGACTATTGCCAACATAATCATAGAAAGCCAGCTTCTCAGGAATTTCTGCATAGGCTTCTTCAACTGATGCGCCTTCAGCGATGGCGGCTTGAGCCCGACGCTGAATTTCCTCTTGGAAGTAGCTGCTATCCCACTGGTAGCGAGTCGGTCCAAACAGTTCAATCGGCGTAGCTGCGTTGCCATACCACATGGTGCCAGCAACTACAAATGCCGCAAAGAAGACAGCCGCAATACTGCTGGACAAGACGGTCTCAATATTACCCATTCGCAGCGCCTTATATAGACGCTGCGGAGGCCGTACAGTCAGATGGAAAAGTCCAGCAATAATACCCACAATGCCAGCGGCGATGTGGTGAGCCACAATGCCACCTGGATTGAAGGGATTAAATCCAGCTGGACCCCATTCAGGGGCGACTCCCTGGACATGGCCTGTAATGCCATAGGAATCCGTAATCCACATGCCTGGACCCCAAAGTCCAGTTAAATGAAAGGCACCGAAGCCGAAGCAAAGTAAGCCAGACAAAAATAAATGAATGCCGAACATCTTGGGCAAATCCAGAGCCGGTTCGCCCGTACGCGGATCGCGGAACAAATCTAAGTCCCAGTAAACCCAGTGCCAGCAGGCAGCTAAGAATAATAGTCCAGACAGAACAATGTGCGCTGCGGCTACCCCTTCAAAGCTCCAGAAGCCAGGATTGATGGCGGCCTCACCAGTAACGCTCCAGCCTCCCCAAGATTGAGTCACTCCCAGCCGGGACATAAAGGGCAGAACGAACATGCCCTGACGCCACATCGGATTCAATACAGGATCACTCGGGTCAAAGGTTGCCAGCTCGAATAAGGCCATGGAACCAGCCCAACCAGCCACCAAAGCAGTGTGCATTAGGTGAACAGAGATGAGGCGGCCCGGGTCGTTCAAGACGACCGTATGTACTCGATACCAAGGTAGTCCCATCGACTACGCTCCTCCTATTAGTTTCAACAAATCTCGTACCAGCTTATTAAGAGTCATAGATATGAACAGGGTACCAGATTTCCTTGTCCCCATAGCCCGGAAAATCAGCTCAGGGGTTATGGGGAGCCGCTTTGCAGGCGCTAACCGTGGGAAAAATGCAAGTCTTACGGGCCCGTTCCTTGAATCTTCAATCCTGAGAAGCGTCGAATTTCGATCGCTTTCAACACTGAACTGAGGAAACTTAAATCGGATTTAACCGCATAAATCCTCAAAACATTGCTTTAAGCCCAGTCATAGCACTACTCAAACGGTGAATAAGTCAATGACTATTTACAAAGAAATGTAACTGCCAAAGCCTGGGCGTGCAATTAAGTTAAAGTTTTATTACGAGAGTTGGTAGTTGAAAACGAGTACATCATGACACCCAACCTCGCGACAGCTCTTGAATCAACCGTTAGACTGGAATAAACCGAGAGGACGAGATAGATGGCAACTATTAAGTTTGTTGAAGAGGGCAAAGAGGTTGTTGCGGCTGACGGGGCTAATTTGCGTTATAAAGCCCTGGAAAATGATGTCGATATCTATACTTTTGTCGGCAAGATGATGAACTGTGGCGGTTATGGCCAGTGCGCTATTTGCGTAGTGGAGATTGTTGAAGGGATGGAAAACTTGTCGCCGCGAACCGCTGTGGAAGAGAAGCGGCTGCGCAAACGTCCAGACAACTGCCGTTTAGCTTGTCAGACTCTGGTCAATGGGCCGGTGACCGTTAAAACTAAGCCAAAGAAGAAGAAATGAGGTTAGCGCCAGTGTTAGGCGATCGCTATTCTAATGATTTGGATTGAGCCGTCCGAATCAATCATCAAGATGGCGTAAACTATAGATGTGTCTTTGTTGAGCTGGAAAGTTAAGGCTTCAAATTATGGAAGTTAATAATCTTGGATTCGTTGCCAGTATTTTGTTCGTACTCGTACCGACGGTCTTTTTGTTGATTCTTTATATTCAGACTTCTAGCAAACAGACTGGGTCATAGGGCGTTGTCAGTTTGGCTCATTTCGTCTGAAATCTGACTTCTACTACTCCAAATTAATTGCGAAAGCAGCGCTGATCTCGAAGGTTGGCGCTGTTTTTAGTCTCAGCTCGATCAATTTGAATGAGCAACTGATTGCGACTGATGGACTGCTAGTCCAGCCTATGTGCCGCTCGCCAGCAGGGACCGAGCCACTGACAGATCAAAGTAGGGCTGCGTTAGCGGCTGTCCCTGGAGTCGTTGGCAGGGGGCATCGGGTTTGCCCAGATGATTCAACACCAGCGCGGCCTGAGCAAAGTTTTGGCGATCGGTGTAGTCGTTGACGGTGACGACGGTAGTGAGACCAGCGCCAACGGCGGCAATGAGGCCATGTTCGGTATCTTCGATCGCTAAACAATTTTCCGGAGCGATCGCCATTTGCTCTAGCACGTAACGATAGATATCCGGCGCAGGCTTTTTGCAAGGCACAATATCGCCCGCCGCAATTACCTCAAACCAGTTCGGCGCGTCAGTATCTAGAGCAGTTTTCAATAACGCTAAAGCATTTTCAAGCCGACTGGTAGTGGCGATCGCTAATCGAATCTGTTGACTGCGAGCCGCATTGATTAACCGCTGAATTCCCGGACGCAAAGACACTTGGCCGGCCTGCAATAGAGTTGTGTAATAACTGGTCTTGGCCTGATGCAGCTCAGCAACTAGCGTGTCTAAGTCTGGCCTCAAAGGAACGGGAGGGATATATCGGTCGATGTAAAAGCGAATGCGTTCCTTGCCGCCTGCCACCTGCAGTAGCGCCCCATAAAGCCCCTCTGACCAACGCCACGGTAGCCCGGCGGCAGCAAATGCCTGATTGAAAGCGACGCGATGACCATCACGCTCAGTTTCTGCCAGGGTGCCATCCACATCAAAAATCAGCGCTTTGAGTTCAGCCATAGAAATTTGGAAAGGAACTTGGGGTTTGACGGGGGAAGCCGCATGATGGGGTTTAAAGCCTGACAGCAACCAGGAAAGGCAAAGCCTGCAGTCTAGTTTTCGCGCGACGAGAAAAACACGACTCCGAAGACGACCAACAGCAGAAAGGACAGATAGCCGGTGACAAACAGCCATTCCTGCAAATTACCATCAGCAATCATTGCTCACCCCCTCAAATTTCAACGATGACGGGGGTATGGTCGCTGGGTTTTTCCAGGCCACGGGGTTCTGTATCAATCATGCAGCTTTGGGCGCGATCGTACAGCTTGGGTGACAGGTAGTGGTGGTCAATGCGCCAGCCCAGGTTGCGGCGAAATGAGGCCGCACGATAGTCCCACCAGCTAAAGTGGCCGCCGTCCTGATGAAATTTGCGAAAGGCGTCTTTTAGCCCGATGGACAGCACATCCGAAAGCATTTCCCGTTCTTTGGGCGATGACATGATGTGGGTTTCTTTGCCTTCGGGGTTGTGAATATCGCGGTCTTCTAGGGCAATATTGAAATCGCCGCAAACGAGCAGCAGCTCGTGGTCGACTAACAGCTTTTCTAAGTAAGCTTTCAACACCGTCAGCCAGCGCATCTTATAGTCGTATTTTTCGCTGTTGATGGCAGAACCATTGGGCACGTAGAGATTGATAATCCGCACATCGCCAAGCATGCCGGTAAGCAATCGCTTTTGGGCATCCAAATCGCCCACAGCCGACTCGCCCAAAATAGGGGTAAAGCCATTACTAACCTCTGTTAACGACTGCTGACTAAGGAGCGCCACGCCGTTGTAGGACTTTTGACCACTGACATAGGCCTGATAGCCGGCTGCTTTAATCGCGGCCTCGGGAAAATCTTTGTCGACCACTTTCGTTTCTTGCAGGCACAGCACATCGACCTGATGGTCGGTCAGCCAGTCGGTAACGTGATTGAGCCGGGTGCGAATAGAATTGACGTTCCAAGTGGCAATTTTCATAAACGCTGAGAAATTTACGATGGCCATGGATGATGACCGTTCATTAGTGTCTCACAGCGAGTCCCTGCCCAGCCTGTCACACTAAGAAGGGAAAGGAGAGAGGAAGCCAGATGCCACGGCCACAGGAGCCATTAAAGGGCGATGCTCTAGTGAAAGAAGTGTGCCGCCGCATTCGCGTTGCCCGCAGCTATTGGGATGCCCACAATAATCGGGCCTGTCGAGGAGAGCGGGAAAAAGCGCTGGCGCTTTACAACACGCTGACCAAGGCCGAAAAAGAAAAGATTCCGCAGCAGCTCAGGATTTGGCTGCGCTATCGCAGTGAAAAGTACTTTGGGGAAGACCGCACGCCACCATCTGGCAAAGGGCGATCTCACAAAGGTCAAGCCCCGCACAAGAAACGTGGGCGATCGCGGCGGTTCGAGTGTAAATAAAGTACCTGATTGGTGGCAGGGTGGCAGAGTAGCAGGGTGGCAGGGTGTGACGGGGAGCCAGGTCGGCTTCAACTGTGCCAGTCTGACTTATTGCAAAAGGTTTCTAGCATTATTGAGGCGGCGCTCTAAATCACCTCTAAGCTAGTCCATGAAACCGTTACGGCGAATCACATGGACATTCAGTGGCAAACTGCCAAAACTTACGAAGACATTTTTTATCACAAAGCGGAGGGCATCGCTAAAGTCACTATCAACCGGCCTCACAAGCGCAATGCTTTTCGCCCCAAAACCGTGGTGGAAATGTATGACGCCTTTGCGGATGCGCGAGAAGATACGGCGATTGGAGTGGTGCTGTTGACCGGCGCTGGCCCCCACACCGACGGCAAGTATGCGTTCTGTGCCGGTGGCGACCAGAGCGTACGCGGCCAGGGTGGCTACATTGATGAAGCGGGCATGCCGCGCCTCAACGTGTTAGACCTGCAGCGACTGATTCGTTCGATGCCGAAGGTGGTGATTGCCTTGGTGGCGGGCTATGCGATCGGGGGCGGTCACGTGCTGCACGTGCTGTGCGACCTGACGATCGCTGCGGACAATGCCGTATTTGGGCAAACGGGGCCCAAGGTCGGCAGTTTTGATGGCGGCTTTGGCGCGAGTTATTTGGCCCGCCTGGTGGGGCAAAAGAAGGCTCGCGAAATCTGGTACCTGTGTCGCCAATATTCTGCTCAAGAAGCCTTGGCAATGGGATTGGTCAACACCGTGGTGTCGGTGACGGAACTGGAAGCCGAGGGTGTGCAGTGGGCGCGAGAAATTTTGAGCAAAAGTCCGATCGCGATTCGCTGTCTCAAAGCGGCCTTTAATGCTGACTGCGATGGGCAGGCGGGACTCCAAGAACTCGCGGGCAATGCCACTCTGCTGTATTACATGACCGAGGAAGGTGCCGAGGGCAAACAGGCTTTTTTAGACAAGCGTTCCCCCAACTTTCAGCAATATCCCTGGCTGCCGTAGCTCAGCGGGGATGGTTGTCATGGTGAATGAATTTTGAATGCTCAGTTTTGAGTTCTGAGTTCCCCATTCCCGGTTCCATAATTTGCCCACCCCGTCCCCCTGTCACCTTCACACCTCACCACCCTCAAACCCCCAGCCCGTTTGGCTCCAGAACAGAGAAAGGATATCACTCACCATACTTTCGGCTCTTGGTGATGCGATCGCTGAGCAAAACTACCGGCACGATGCCCACGAGGAGAATGGCGAGGGCCGGGGCGGCAGCATCTACCAAGCGTTCATCAGAGGCGTACTGAAAGACGCGCACCGCCAAAGTATCAAAATTGAAGGGCCGAATGACCAGCGTGGCGGGCAGTTCCTTCATCACATCAACAAAGACTAAGGTGGCGGCGGTGAGTAGGCTGCCGCTCAACAAGGGAGCGTGAACTTGTATCAGGGTTTGGGTGGGGGAATTGCCTAAACAGCGGGAGGCATCGTCGAGGGTGGGGCGAACTTTCGCCAGGCCAGCCTGCAGGGTGCTGATGGCGATCGCTAAAAACCGCACCAAATAAGCAAAGATCAGCGCTGCGATGGTGCCGCTTAGAAGCAGGCCGGTGGGTGTTCCCAGCCAGCGTTCGGCCAAGGCAGACAGGGCATTATCGAAGCGCCCCAGGGGCACCAAAATTCCCACGGCAATCACTGCTCCTGGAATAGCGTAGCCCAGTGCCGCCATCTGCACCCCCAAGCGCACTCCGGCTCCAGGCTGCAAGCGGGCACCATAGGCCAAAATCAAAGCCAAGCCAATGCCTAGCAGAGCGGTGATGCTGGCTAAGAGCAGACTGTGGCCGGCCAACTCAAAGAACTCTCGGTTCAAAGACTTATCCAGGTTGGTCAGGGTCATCCACAGCAGCAGCAGCCCGGGCAGCAGCAAGCCTAGAAAAATCGGCAAGGCACAGGTCAGACACGCCGCGATCGCCCGGATGCCCCGCAGCTCAAATCGAGCCAGACTGCGAGAATTGCCAACACTTTGGTAGTAGCGCACCTGCCGCCGCGACCACCGCTCCAGGGCCACCAGCACAATGATGAACAGCAGCAGCAAGCTGGCTAGTTGGGTTGCGGCCAGGCGTTCCCCCATGCCGAACCAAGTGCGATAAATGCCAGTGGTAAAGGTGGGGACGCTGAAATAATCCACCGTGCCAAAATCGTTGAGCGTTTCCATGAGCGCTAGAGCCGTGCCCGCCGCGATCGCCGGTCGGGCCAGGGGCAGTGCTACGGTCCGAAAGCTGCGCCAGGGATTGCAGCCCAGCGAGCGACTGGCCTCTAAAACGCCAAGCGACTGCTCCTGAAACGCCACCCGCGCCAGTAGGTAAACGTAGGGATAGAGCACGAGGCTAAACAGCACAATCGCGCCCCCCAGCGATCGCACATCAGGAAACCAGTAAGCCGCCGCCGTTTCCCAGCCAAACAGCGTGCGCAACTGCGTTTGCACCGGGCCAAAGTAGTCCAAAAAGTCCGTGTAGGTGTAAGCCAGCAGGTAGGACGGTGCCGCTAGCGGCAGCAGCAAAGCCCATTCAAACAGCCGGGCTCCCGGAAAGCGGCATAAGGCCACTAGCCAAGCCGTACTGACGCCCAACAATAGGACCCCACCGCCGACTCCCACCATCAAAGCCAGGGAATTGAGGATATAGCTGGGCAAGACAGTAGCGGCCAAATGTCGCCAGACGTCACCAGCAGCAACGTCGCCGAAATTACTGAAGGCGCTCAAAATCACCGCCAGCAGCGGCGTTGCTACCAATAGCGCAATCAGTAACACTCCTACTGACCAACCTGACGGCAGCCCCATAGGCAGCGTTGAGGGGCGAGGTGGCGCCTTCAGTTTGGGAGACTGGGGACGAATCATATTAAACGAGCGAGCGATCGCGGTAGGACTGTGGAGACAGCGATCGTAGCTGGTCTAGGGTCATAATTTCGGAGCCAATGACATAGATAGCAGAGCCGTCATCCCCAGAAAACACCATCAGAAATTGCTGTTTATCACCGCCCGGCGGCGTCAGCTCATAGACGTTGCGGCCAGTATCTTCGAGATCGTCGCGCAGCTTCACTGTGTAGCCGTCATCTGTTAATTCGGCGGTGAGGGATCGTGCCACCCGGCGATAGCTATCGATACCGCTGACTTGACGACAGTCATTCAGGCCAAAACAGCCCGCTACGGCGCCGGCCACATGGGGAAAATCACTGCCGTAGCTCAGCAGAGGGTCGGCGTCCGACGATGGCATAAAATTGGGGGATGATTTCCCAGCGTCAACGGGAGGCTGATTGGTTGGCTGATTGGTCGAGGGCGTCGATGAATTTTCAGCAGGCACATTTGCGGCGGGCAACTGCGGTGAGTTCGACGGTGTAATGGGAGGCTGAGGGGCTGGCGCAGCGGTTACGGCGGAGTCGCTAGTTGGGGGCAAGGTGGCTGATGTGGACTGCGGCGCGACCACCGCTGCGGACTCCAAATCTGGAGCGGTGGGGTCTGGCTGCGGCGGCAACACGACAACGGAAATATCGCTTCTAGTGGTTGTTGTCGGTTCCGGCAGGGTCGGCGGCGCAGTTTCTGGCGGCGGCACCGGAATTCGCAAAATGATTCCGTGGGCAGCGGCTGAGAGCACCACAACAAGGGGAATTACCGTGGCTCGTTTAAATTTAGGAAAGGAAACCAATGGCACTGACTCAACCGCTCTCAATCATTTGTGTCCGAAAAAATTTCTAAAAATTAACGAATGTTCAATACTGCGTAATGCGGTCGTCCCGAAGCTCGCGATCACATAAGCAGAGTAAATTCCCTGAATTTGCTTTCAAGACCCGCCTTATCTCAGAGATCCTCGTTCAATAATCGATAGTTCCCAAGATCATAGCTTCCAACAATGACTGCCTACAACAGCTAGGGTGGCGCCAGGCGGTCCGAAATAATGCGTTTCTAGCAGTAGGGTGATGGCGCAGCAGTTTACTCATGCGATGTTCACTAATCAGTAAATGACCACTTAGGTCAATTCCGCCATCAAGTGAATGCTTCTGCCAGAGACAATTCGCTAATCTAGCTTATACAGACTTTAGTAACGAGCGTACCTATGAAAGTGTCTGCCCTGCTTTTCAGTGGCTCTGTAGTGATTTTGACCGCCGTCAGCCTCATCATTGTGGGCTGTTCTGAACCGCAGACCAGCAGTCGCGACACCGAGACCGCGATCGCTCAAGCCCAAGCTGGCGAATGCTTGGACTGTGAATTATCAGGGGTTGATTTTGCCGGTCAAAATCTCAAAGAGGCCAAACTCAATCGGTCTGATTTGCGGAATGCCAAACTCGCCGGCGCTGACCTGGGCAATGCTCTAATGGACAGCGTTGATCTGCAAAATGCGGATTTGTCCAACGCCAACTTGGTCCAAACTGCGCTCACTTCGGCCAACTTGACGGGAGCCAATTTCAAAGGGGCCGACCTGAGTGGTGCCTATCTGCGGGGAGCCAATCTCGCCGATACCGATTTTACGGATGCCAACTTAACCGGAGCCAATCTGGCCAACACCAATCTGGCCGATGCTGTGCTCGATGGCGCCACCCTAGATGACGCCCTGTTGCCAGAGGATTTTAAGGCGCCCGGACTTTAGCGCGCCCAGCCTGCGGCAGCGCCATTTCTGTGACCTCATTTGATAATGACTCGGCGAAGCCAACTCAGTCCACTTTGAACATGCGCCCTACACCGCTGGTCAGCATTTCTCGTGGCACAAAGCGGCCAGCATTGACCAGAATTTGATTAATCAAACCGCCCGTGACGATATTAGAGCTGCCGCGATCAAGACCTTTCAGGGCCTCTTGCACCACTTCCTTGGGAGTTGCCAGGTTTTGTCCCGGCGGTGCTTCCATCGCATCGGGAAAGTCAGCAACGGCGAAGAATCCAGTTTCTGTTGGTCCCGGACAAACGCTCAGCACATTGATGTCATAAGGCTGGCATTCGTACCAAAGTGCCTCACTGAAGCTCAGCACGAAGGATTTGGTGGCGGCATAGACGGCGAAATAGGGAATCGGCTGAAAGGCAGCGGTTGAGCTAATGTTCAGGATGCTGCCCGATCGCCGTAATTTCATACCCTGTAAAGCTCGGTAGGTCAGCTCCACCAGCGCCGTCACATTCAACTGAATCATATTCAAATAATTCGTCAGGTCACCGTCGGCCAGTTCGCCATAGGTGCCAAAGCCGGCATTATTCACCAGCAAATCTAAGGTGATTTCTTGCTGCTCAAGCTGACTGAAGATTTGGTTAGTGGCGTCTGCTGCCAGTAAATCTTGGACGATGACGGTGGTTTTAACACCGTGGGCTTGGGCCAATTGTTCGGCGATCGCCTGCAGTTTATCCTGCGATCGCGCCACCAGCACCACATCGTGCCCCTGAGTCGCCAACTGCGCTGCAAATTCTGCTCCAATTCCCGATGAAGCGCCCGTAATCAATGCCGTCGTCATATGTTCTCCCATCAATCTTGTCTTGACCTTAAAACGCCTTGCCAAAACAAGGCTCCGCCGTCAGCTATATTTTGCGGCGCCGTGCTAAGTTCTAGAGCGATTGCCGATGAATAAACCACATGCTGACGCTGACACAGGTTGGAGGAGCGCTGCTGATTTTTGTTGTGGGACCGGTGGCGGGGGCGCTGCCGCTGAGCCATTGGATCGCCCATAGCTTGGCTGGAGAACGCGCCTATCTCTTGCCGGCTGGCCCAGCTGGAGTCGCCACGGCCTTTGAAGTAGGGGGCGCTTTTGTTGGCGGTCTGGCGCTGATGTTGGAGGCGGCCAAGGGCATTGGTCTGGTGCTGTTGGCGCGGCAGTACTTTCCGACCGATCCGGCTTGGGAAATTGTGGCGCTCATCGCTTTGGTGATGGGGCGTTATTGGGCTGGTAAAGCTGTTGGCACTACTGCCGTGCTGTGGGGCGCGATCGCCCATGCCCCGGTCACCGCCGGACTTACGCTGCTAATTAGCCTGTTGGGATTCACTATCTTTCGCGAACGGCAACAGGGACGGCTGCTAGTGCTGGTGCTATTTACGGTGATCTCCGCTCTTAATCAGGCGAGCGGCATGGAAATTTTGCTCACCGCCTGCCTCTGCGGTCTCATCGGCTGGATTTATGAAACCATCCCCGAAGAACTGGAAATTCCCGCCGTGGGGACCCGGCTGGAGTCGCGTCGTCTGTTTGGCTTTTTCCGGAGCGATCGCGCGCTGCTGACCTTAGAGAAGCCCTTGGATGCAGGGGTGGCGGGCAGCAAGGCGGCGCGGCTGTCGCAGTTGATGGCGTGGGGCTATCCGGTGCCTCCGGGCTATGTGCTACCAGCGGGCGATGATCCCGCGATGCTGCTGGAAATCACCCGGCCCTCAGCGGCGGCCCCCGTGGTGGTGCGGCCTTCAATCGTCGGCGATCGCCCGGCCCTGTTCTCCAGCGCTGGGCAGTACGCTGTCAGCACTGACCTGACTTCTCAAGAAGCTCTCTATGCCGCGATGAATCAGTGCTTTCGCACCTATGAGCGCCCTAGCGCAGTGCAATATCGCCGCGATCGCGATTCGCCAGAAGGTAGTTTAGCCGTCATTGTGCAGCAGCAAGTGTCGGGACAGTGCAGCGGAGTTGCCGCTAGCCGCGATCCGCTGACAGGCAGTGGTGATGAGGTGATCGTTGAAGCTCTATCGGGAGCGGCTGCACGAGTTACCGGGGGCCAGCACTCGCCACAGCGTTTTTGCGTCACGGTGCAAGCGGACGATTTACCGAGTGCCCTAGACCGGCCTGACAGTTGGCAAATTCCGGAGGCGCTAACGCTGCAGATAGCCGGCAAGGGCGATATATCGCCGCGACTGTTGGAGACCGTGGCGTTTTTAGCCCGCCATCTGGAACGGCGATCGCACGGTATTCCCCAAGTTTTGGAATGGAGCTTTGACGGCGATCAACTTTGGCTGCTGCAAAGTCGACCGCTGATTCCGCCCCCATCAGACGCGCCTGACGACGCTTTGCCAGCGCTGCCGGGTGCGGCTCCAGCCACAACGCTTGCTGATTCCCCCACCACGCTAACGGGCTTACCCATCTGTCCAGGAACGGTGTTTGGTGAAGTGCGAGTGTTGAGAGCAGCCCATGATCCCCGCGCGCTGCCGCCAGACAGCCTGCTGATTGTGCCTTATCTGAAAGCTACTGAAATCCCGGTACTGGCTCAAATTGGCGTACGGGGGTTGATTGCAGAAACCGGTGGACAGTTGTCTAACGGCGCCATTGTGGCTCGAGAATACGGCTTACCCACAGTGGTGCTGTCAGGGAGAGCCGATTCCTTGAAATCGCGGCAGTATATTCGCCTTGATGGTCAATCTGGTTCCGTAGAATTGCGGTAACTTCTACGTAAAAATCACGGTAATTTGCACTTATTGGCAGCTAGCTTCCGTAAAGCTTTGGTGAAATGTAGCCGTGTTTCTGCGGAGAAAGCCAAAATCCTGGAGAATGCAGGCATCTTGGCCAGTCGTGGCTAGCAACGGCGCTAATAATCACGCGGTTTCGTCCGCGCTATGAGTTTTCTTAAATTTGGGTTCCTGTGGATTAGTTTGTTCCAATTCACCGCATTTAATCAGGGGTACGTGTAAAGCATGAGTCATCCGAGTTTTAGCAGCTATCTGAAGACGCTCAGCAGTCTCTTATATCACAAGGGCAGTTGGCTGCAGCAGGAATCGCAGGATTTAGCCCAACTTTGTCAGCGTTATGGCAAACAGCTCAGTCTCAACCACGCTGAGCGCAAGATACTTTTAATGGCGGCCTATTGCAAAAATTTAGGGGCGCTTTATATCAGTGACTATTTATTAGAGCAGGAATTTCGCGATCATGGCAGTATGGTGGCTTCGCTTAACACCTGGTTCGCTGAAAGCGCCCGCATTGCTAGAGACGCTGGCTTAGATGAGGTCGCCACGGTTTTAGAGCAGTATCATCTCCGGCAAATTCCCGACCACAAACTAGCACGGGTTTTTCAAGTGCTTAATACCTGGGTGGCTTGTCAACAAGATCGAGGCTGGCGACATCCCATGACGAAGCGAGAAGCTCGGGTCATTCTGGAACAGCGGGCTCGGCTACAGTGGGCTGATCCGTTGATCGTGCAGCATTTTGTGCATTACTGCGATCGCACCGGCAGCTTCTTCCGCCCATCATTAGTCGATGCAGTCCCCGTTATCGCCAGCGTGCGCTAGCCGTAGTTTTCTATTGTCCTTAATAAATAGCTGCCAAACTGCTGGGAAAACGTCTATTTTTCCTGCCTGGCAGCCGACCGTTAGCAGCCCAGGGAAGCTGCTATCGTTGGCGATCGCCTCGATGACTGAACCAAACACGATTCATACCGTCACCTGTGGCCCTGTCGGAGTAAAAGCCGTGGGAATGCCTACCCGTTGCTAAACCAATTCGCAGTTCCACACCCATTCCCCTACTATCTCAGGATGCCCTTTGAACCGATTGCCAGGTGATGAGATGCTGCCTAAGAAATCATGCTGAGATTTTGTCATGGCTCTCATGAGGCGGCTCTCATTCATTCCTCGACAGAAGCGCTACTCTATTAAGCATGTTGCGATCGCTTCTCTCCAGACCTTGTTGTCGCGATCGCCCTATGTTTACTGAACTGCTTTGAGGACATCATGCCTAATTATGCCGGCTTTGACACTGCTGAACCCCCCAAGCACAAGTCATTTGAACTGCCGGGAGCGCGACCTCACTACACCCCTGATCGGCCAGGACAGGTCAATCACATTGCCCTGGATTTGGATTTGAATATTCCTCAACAGCGCTACACGGGCACCTGTACGATTCGCCTCACCCCGGTACGCAATGGCATTGAGCGCTTGATGCTGGATGCCGTCAATCTAGACATCGATTCCGTGATGGTGGGTAATCTGGCCCAGCGGTTTGATCACGATGGCGAGCAGCTTTACGTGGACCTCAGCCAGCCCACCACAGTGGGGCAGGCGATCGAGTTAGCGATCGCCTATCGCAGCGAAAATCCGCAGCGAGGGCTGTACTTCGTGGCCCCCACCGACCAGCAGCCGGATAAACCCGTGCAGGTGTGGACCCAGGGCGAAGACGAAGACTCACGCTACTGGTTTCCCTGCTTTGATTATCCTGGTCAACTGGCAACCAGTGAAATTCGGGTGCGGGTGCCCAAGCCATATCAGGCCATCTCCAACGGTGAGCTGGTGGAAACGCAGGAAGACGGCGACTACAAGATTTTCCACTGGCGGCAGGCAGAGATTCATCCCTCTTATTTAATGACGCTGGCCGTGGGGGACTTTGATGAAATTCGCGATGAGTGGGACGGCATTCCGGTCACCTACTATGCGCAGAAAGGTCGAAAAGCTGATGCTCAGCGGACGATGGGGAAGACCCCGGCAATGCTGGATTTTTTCAGCGATCGCTTCGGCTATCGCTATGCCTTTCCAAAATACGCGCAGGTATGTATTAAAGATTTCACCTTTGGCGGCATGGAAAACACTTCCTGCACGCTGCTGACTGATCGCTGCCTGCTCGACGAACGCGCCGCATTAGACAACACTAACTCCGAAATGCTGGTCGCCCACGAACTCGCCCACCAGTGGTTTGGCGACTTGCTAGTAATCAGCCACTGGTCGCACGCCTGGGTCAAAGAGGGCATGGCTTCATATTCTGAGGTGTTGTGGACTGACGATCAGTACGGTGCCGACGACGCCGCTTACTATCGTCTCAACGAAATGCGCAGCTATTTGTCGGAGGACAAGAGCCGCTATCGCCGGCCCATGGTCACCCACGTTTACCGCGAGCCGATTGAACTCTACGATCGCCACATCTATGAAAAAGGCGCCTGCGTCTACCATATGATTCGCGCTGAGCTGGGAGACGAGCTGTTTTGGCAAGCCATCCACGGCTTCGTGAACAAATACGCCCATAAAACCGTTGAAACCCTGGACTTGATTCGCACCATCGAAGAGACGACGGGACGCAACCTGCGCTTTCTGTTCGACCAGTACGTCTATCGCGGCGGCCACCCCGACTTCAAGGTGGCCTATCGGTGGGATGCCGACAGCAGCTTAGCCAAAATTACGGTGACGCAAACCCAGGCTAAAGCTGGCGATAAAAGTAGTCAGAGCGGCCTTTTCGACTTGCGTATCACAATCGGTCTGGGCTACGTCGAAGCGGGGCAGGTGCGCGTGCAGCCCCTGACCGTTCGCCTGCATGAATATGAACAGGCGCTATATTTCCCGCTGGCCCAAAAGCCTGACTTCATTAGCTTTGACGTGGGCAACCACTACACCAAAACCGTAAAGCTGGAGTATCCTTTGCCGGAACTCAAGGCACAGCTTAAGTACGATCCTGACCCCATTGCGCGGATTTATGCGGCAGAAGCGATCGCCCAAAAAGGCGGGCTCGAAGCGGTCAAAATTCTGGCTGAGGCCCTGACTAGCGATTCGCTTTGGGGGGTGCGGGCCGAAATTGCCCAGCACTTGGCCGATTTGAAACTAGACCAGGCGATCGCGGCTTTGCTCACCGGTCTGCGAGATGAGCATCCGAAAGTGCGCCGGGCCGTGGTGTCGGCTTTGGCTGGCGTGAAAACCCCAGCCAGCTATCAAGCACTGCTGGAAATTGTGCAGGCGGGTGATCCCAGCTACTACGTTGAAGCAGCGGCGATGAGCGCTTTGGGCTCGGTGGGCGCCTCCCAGCTTTCCGGTATTCCCGAGGCAGCGCAAACTTTGGGCGTCTTGCGCACGGTGCTTCAAGAACGTACCGGGTGGAATGAGGTAGTGCGCTCTGGCGCCCTGAGCGGCGTCAGCCAGTTCAAAACGTCGTCCTCGGCCCTTGACCTGATTTTGCAATATACCGAACCGCAGGTGACTGCCATGCTGCGACTGGGAGCCGTGCGGGCCCTGGGCAAGGTCTCAACGGGACAAAGTAAGCCCAATATCGAGCGCATTCTTGAACGCCTGGAGGCCATTTCGCGAGAACCGCAGTTCACTACGCAGATGACGGTGATTGCGGCCCTGGGCATGATGGCCGATGCGGGTGCCGTAGCGGTACTCCAGGGGATCGCGGCCCACATTGACGATGGCCGCGTGCGCCGTCGCGCCGAAGAGACCGTCGAAAAAGTGCAGAAGAAAGTCAAAAAAGACCAGGCGATCGCTCAACTGCAAAAAGATCTAGAAGAACTCAAAAAATCTAATCAGGAACTCAAGAGCCGCCTGGAAGAGTTAGAGGCGAAGGGGTAGTAGTTAGGATTTGAAAGGCGAATGACCGTTCGTCCGTGCACGGTGATTGTGGGTCGGAGGAGCAAACAGCCATTTGCCTGTACACGATGGTTGGGTCGGAGGGGCGAACGGCCGTTCGCCCGTACATGGTGGCGAAATGGGTAGATTTTAAGTTCTCAGTTTTGAAAAATGAGGTTTTGAATCCACAATCTAAAATCGAGAATTGATGTTGTTATGCTTTGCCGTTTATCTGAGCGATCGCTATGGCCAATGGATACCTACTCAGCCGTGCCCTGCTGAAATTTCAGAGTGAGTCCGACGATTTATTGGAAGAACTGTCTGCCGTGGCCCGCACTCCAGACGGCTATCTTTGGGTGGGTTCCGATGAATTTCTCACCGTTGAGCGCCTGACGCCCATGGGCAACAGTACTTACGGCGCTCATCACACCTTTCATCTCAAAGACTATATCAATCTGCATGATGAAGAATCAGAGATCGATATTGAAGGGCTTGATTATAACGATGGTTACCTGTGGGTCGTGGGTTCCCATAGCCTCAAACGCAACAAACCTAAAGGCAAAAAGACCCAAAAAGACGTGGCGCGGCTCGCTGAGATTGAACATGATCCCAATCGCTCGCTGCTGGCTCGGCTGCCGGTGTTTAAAGGGGAAATTCTGCCCACTTATGCCGATCCGGAACAGGAAGAGACCCTCACCGCGGCGGCCCTCGAACACATTGACGGGCACAATATCCTCTTGGAAGCGTTAGCTGAAGATGAGCATTTGGGTCCCTTTTTAGCGATGCGGCTGCCGTCCAAGGACAACGGATTTGATATTGAAGGATTGGCCGTTAACGGCAATCAAATTTTTCTCGGACTGCGGGGGCCAGTGCTACGGGGCTGGGCGATCGTGCTGGAAATTCAAGTCAAAGCTGAAAAACCGGGCGTTCTCACGCTGGCAGATTTGGGCGACGGTGAACTTTATCGCAAGCATTTTTTAGACCTAAACGGCCAGGGCATCCGAGAATTATGTCTGTATGGCAATGATTTGCTGATTTTAGCTGGCCCCACCATGGCCCTATCTGGTGCTATGCAGCTATTTCGTCTAGCCGATGCGCTGGCCCATAGCGAAGACACCCTATGGAGTCAGGAATCGGGCCGGCTGACACCACTATTTGATCTGCCGTTTACCATTGGCGCCGACAATGCGGAAGGGTTAGCGCTGGTGCCCTGTTTGGGAGAGGAAACAGCGCTGATGGTGGTGTACGATTCTCCTCATCCGCGAAGACGGGTGAGTCCCGAATCCATTTATGCCGATATTTTTCAACTGCCAGAGCTGTCATCAGCTGATTGAAAGCGCGTCAAATTGAGATTTAGATCGTTGGTAGTCCGCAGTTCCGGGATAAATGAATTTTGAGTTCTTAGTTTTGGGTTAGTCGCTTGTTGATGGGCTTAAAAACTCGTTGGCGTCCTTAGTTATCTATCATTAGCATCAGGACTTGAAAAAGCGGCGATGGAAGTAGATTACTGCAGTCCAGGAATGTCTATCAGGCTTACGATTATCGATCGCGCTGATGAAATCCAGCGTGTTCAAAGTCACGCTTGCCATCAATCAGTTCGAACCTGAACTCAGCGACATGTTGGAGAACCCTGCTCTAATGTTCGACAAGGCTGAGAAAACGGTGAGAAGTACCGCGAAGCAATGGCGAAGAAAGCCGAAAAGAAAGCCGTCGCCTAAGCCGGTGATTATGCTGGCGGCTTAGGCGGCGACGATTACTCTGCAACAGAAGAAGAATCTGAAAATTTTTTGAATTTAGGAGTCGTAGCATTTGATAAAGCGCAGCTCTATTGAGGCATACAGCGCATGAGATGAAACAACTTCTCAACCTGTGCTCCCATATTGCTGGTGCTAGTTTCTTCGTAAGTCTCATGCTGCAGTACCGTAAAGTCGCCAGACGCTAGCAAGTCTCTTGCTGCCGCCTCATCGTAAAGCGTAAATCCGGTTTGGGTGAATGCTAACTGCTCCATAAAACCGCGATCGCCAAACCCCAGGCAAAGAATACCCTCTGGTCGCAATACACGCTGAATTTCCAGCAGTTGCTGCCGGGGATTTCCCCAAAAATAGATGGTGTTGACAGAAAAAACTTTGCTGAAAGTGTCGTCATCAAATGGCAGTGACGCCGCGTTTGCCTCGATAAACTCGACTGAACCACTGCTCACCAAAGCGCGGTTGGTTTCCATTGCCGCTGCCACCATTGCCGCCGACCAGTCAACGCCGACATACTGAATTTGATCAGCCGCTTCCATAAGTAATGCAACATGTTGGCCATTCCCGGGGCCAATTTCCAGGATGCGATCGCCCTGGTTGATGCCTAACAGTTGCAGACCCGCCGCAATCACCCTGGCGTTGGACTTGTTCATGCCCTTCCCTACTTCATCAGCTTTTAGACCCGAGGGCTTTCTCAGCTGTGCGGCTAGTTTGGCAGGTTCCATGTCAGGTTTTCTCAACGGATAGAGTCGATCGCGGCATTCCATCGTCTCAGGACTGCCGTCAATGCCCCCCTTCACCTTCCCCTATCTGAGTGATGTTAAATCCAATTTCCCTACATCCAGGACAGGAGGCTATGACTAGGTTCAACGGCGTTAGTCCGATCAGTCTTTTGCAACGGGAACTAACAACACTCCTTCACCATCGGTAAGCTCAAACGATCGCAAATCTGGAATATCGTTTTCCAGATCGATGCCGGGGGTGGCGATCGCAATTTGCCACTCCGCCATATCCAGCTGTAGCCAATCGCCGGGATTCACCACCATGGGGTCGCCTCCCATGTGGGTCAAAATCACGACTTCGCCGCCGGGGGCCGTTGCCGGCTGGGGATCGCGGCGATAGCCGTAGAAGATAGTGCGCTGGTCGTCACTGATGCGATTGAAGCGATCGCGACCGGTTAGATTTTCCCCTAGCCAGGGATGGCTCAACCGAAAGTGTCGCAGTTGCCAGCTAAAGTGCGTGAGGCTGGGATCTAGATTTTCCAGATATCGACCCACGTTGCACATATCATGACCATCTTCCATAAAAGCCATGGCGAAGGCTTTGAGCTTAGGGACATCTAACGTCGCTAAAAACCGGGGCAGATGGTCATCGTCTTGCAGCTCTTCCATCGCCGGCACCGTGCAGATGGTGGCATCATCACCGTCCAAACATTTCTGACAGACTTGGGCGACGGCCTGCAGGTCATAATCTGTTTCAATCATGGCGTCCCGTAGGGCCCAGGCAAAATCTCGCAGTTGGCTATATTCCTTAAAACCCAAAGCCTTGAGGCGGGAAAACGCATCCGCATCGGCATACATGGCGGGCTCAATTTCCCAGTCGAGGAAGCCAACCTCTTCAGACACCACTTTGACGCCATAGCGATCGTCCGTATTGCGGAAAAAGCCCCAGGGTGTTTCCACGGTGGCGTTCAAAAAGTCCATCGGTAAGCCAGGCGAAAACCCATGCACCCACAGCAGCGTGGCGGGATTGTTGTAAGCGCGGTGCAGCACTTGCGGTAAGGTTTTGCCCAGATTCCAATTGATTTCGGCATCGGCGGCAATTTGGTTGCCGCGACGTACGGTGTCATGGTTACCGCAGCCGGTAATCCAATGATCGCCCTGGAAAATGACTTCACCCACCCGCCGCCATTTGCGATCCCAAAAGCCATTGACCGTTGGCGTGTTGTGGGCAAAAATTAGTGGCCCCCACTGAAAAGAACCGGGCTTCATTTCACACAATTCTCGATAGGTCGATTTCTCTTCCCAGCCTTCTTCTGGCCAGGGGCGACCATCTTCAAAAATGGTGAACATCAGCCGCCGATAGCCCTGAATATTCTGCACAACGTCGCTCATGGCCAACAGATAGGCATCGTCTTGCTCGACGCGCCCCGATAGTGGGTTGAAGAAGCGAAAATCCTGCCCGCCATCAACGCGGATACCGTCAGCTCCCGTATTGATTTTGCGGCGCTGCATTTCTAACAAAATGGCGCGCACCTGCGGTAGCTGGTGGTTCAAATCTTGCCCATACATGTTGGGGCCTTTGAAGAACTGTTGGGTCAGCAGTTCCAGACCCTGATTATCAGAGTGACCGTAGACCAAATCATAAATTAGCCCGATGGAGCCGCCGGCAAAGTTATGCAATGCCGCAATAAAGTCAATAACTTCATCGGGGCGAAGGCTACCCAAAACCGCTGGATTAGTGGATGACGACGCCAAAATCGGCACGTCATAGCCCCAATTTTGGGTGTCGGGTTTGCGCAGCGTTACGGTGACAACCGCTTCAGCATCGTCAGGTTTTTTAGTAGAGTCGAATGCGGTCTCAATGTCAGTCTCTACCTCAACCTCTAAATTGCCGTCCACTTCAGCCATGGCATTGGCCGCCAGATCGTTTTCTGTCGGTATGGTCTCGGGGGTGATCGCTGCGGCCTCGTTCACGGTCGGCAAATGTGCGCCGATGGCAAAAAACTCGTGCTCAACATTGGTGTCTTCGCGGCGATATTCAATCGTCGGCTCCACTGGCAAAAGCTGTACGGTATCGTAGCCGCAATACACTTCCTCTGCCGCCGTCAGGGGTTGCGCCGCCGCAATTTTGTCGGAAATCCGGTTGAAGATTTGGGTCAGGCCTTCTAACGTACCTTCGGGAGAGGCGGTTTTGACGTGAATTTGCAGAATATTGGTGGGAGTGGGCACCCGGGGAATTTCTGCATCGGGAATGCCTTTGGGCGCTGCGGTGCGGCGAAAATAGCCGAGGTCAGCGCGCCGTCGCTGGAGCCGTCGCATGTCATAAACTTCGGCTGGCGCAAATACGCCGTAGGGAGTGGAATAGGCAAGCGGATCGCGGATAATGTGTATTCGCTGTTCGGCGTCAACATAGCGCAGCCAGTAAAAAGAGCCGGCAGTGTTGCGGTTACCGGCTTTTACCCCACTGACGACGGCCCACAGAAATTCTCCCTGTTGCCGAACGGGCACGAGATCGCGTTGAAACTGAACAATTTGCCGTGGTTCACGAAAATTGATCGGCGTCAGAGGCGTGAAGATCTCGAGCTCTAGCGATCGCTCTGACTGAATCACATCTGCCGTAAGTTCTGGCGTCCAAAAGCCAAATTCAGTCAGCCCATCGCGCCGATAATGGGCGCCCAAGCGTTTGGCCAAGCGCTGGCCCCGGCCAAAGTAGGTGTCGTCCGATGCCATTACTGAAGCAGCCCATTGCAGTAGGGTTTGGGTTTCGTCTTCTACCGGGTGGATGCGGGGCAAGCTGTTAACTATCACGGTGATTTATCTCGTACAAAAACAGATAAAAGAGGGCTGAACCAAAGTTCTCTGCCAATGGGAGCTTTGGTCGGCGATCGCCTTGGGAAATCGTGGACGCAGCCTCAGCACTAGCTGGCCAACATTTAACAGTCTGCCAAGCATTGTAAGTTTTCGGAAAAGCGTTTTAACTGGGCTCTCGACAAGTTTGGCAAAAAATTTGCAGATTTGAGCAAAGCAAAATACTGATCTTGATTTTGAATTGGCAACTTTGGTGATTGGGAGATTTACAGAAAGGCCTCTCCTGCATGGAGGACATCTTTCGGCCCGGCGAGTAATACCGGTTTTTAAGACTTTCTGAGGCGATCGCACTCAGCCATATTTGACCTGCCCGCCATAGGGCACTTGGCTTGTCGGCTGGCCAACAATCATCAGTCATCTGACAGTCACGGTTGATGGCCAAAGGTCACAAGGGAGCCAAACACGTTGATGTTGTCTACTGCCGTTTTGGCAGCTTCGGGCGCCGTGTTGTCGAGAAAGTGAGGAGGATCGCCAAACGAAATAATTTGCCAGTCTGATCCAGAAGTACCTGGATCAGACCAGTTGAAAATTGCCCCGCCCTTGCCTTGGCCAGGATGAGCTCCGCGCCCCGCGATCGCGGCATTTTGCTCAAATTCAGTACGGTTCAGCAGTAGTCGCCCCGAGTGCAAAAAAATTGCGCCGCCCAATCCGGCCCCACCGCCCCCATACCCAACCTCGCCGTTCCCACCGCCATAGCCCCCCGTGCCTGGTTCCCCAGGTTGACCGGCTACGCCTGCCTGCCCCCCTTGGCCCCCATAGCCGCCGCCGCCGCCGCCGCCGCCGAAGCCCCCATTCCCGCCGTAGCCGCCGTTGCCGCCGTTGTCCATATTGACGTCGCTATTGCCGCCATTACCGCCGTTGCCTGCATTGCCAAAGCCCCCAAAGCCGCCGCCACCGCCGTAGGCAATACTGCCAATGCTGCCATTTTCTTCCCAGCGGCCAAAGCCCCCAAAAATGCCAATACCGCCGTCCCCACCGTCGCCGCCGTTGCCGCCATTGCCCCCAGCCGCACCCGCGTTGCCGCCATTGCCGCCGTTGCCCGCATTGCCAAAGCCGCCGAAGCCGCCGCCGCCGCCGAAGGCAATGCTGCCAATGCCGTTGACGCCGATGCCGTTGACGCCCGCGATCGCTCCTCGATTAGCCGAATATTTCACATCGGTGTCGCGAATGCTGGGGGATTCGGGAAGGGACGCATCCGCTGCGGTCGACGCTTGGGCTGGCTGTTGACTGGGCGACAGGCTAATGCCGTTGATGCCCACAATTGCCCCCCGATTCACCTTCAGCTCAACCTTTTTGGTCTCAATCTTGCCCTTCACGAGGGGAGAAATTGTGGCGGGGCGGTAGCCGCCACTGCCGCCCTCCGCCCGATTGTTGACCAGGCGGACTTGACTCAGCGTGACGCCGGCCTCCTCAATCAGCAGGCCGCCTCCCAATCCCGCACTGCCGCCGGCATCGCCAATGCCATTAGCACCACGCGCCAGGCCATCGGCGATGATCAAGTTGTGCAGGGCCACATCACCCGTTTGCACCTGCAGCACCCGAAAAGTGCCGCTGCCGCTAACCGTGGCCCCGTGCCCCTCTAGATAAAGATTACTGTGAATCGTGGGTAGGGGCGATCGCAGCTGAATGGGGGCGGCTAGCTGCCGCAGCTCAATCAAATCATCTTCCACCGTGGCGTTCGCTTGGGTAATGGCCCAGCGTAGCGACCCTTCCCCAGCGTCAGCGCTCGTCGTCACCGCGATTTGACGCAGCACAGTGGCATAACCAGGATGCCAGGCAATGGCAGTCGTCACCACTCCTCGGTGCCTTTCTAACATCCAGTTACCGCCGTGCTCGATGTCCCCTGAAAGGTTGGTGGAAGCGGCGATATCAGCACCGATCACGGTCTGTAACTCCGCTAGTAGCTGCTGTCCGGCAGAAGAACTCGCGATGTCACAGCCATAGAGCAAAATGTCGCCGTCAGGCGCCAAGCGATCGCCCCACTCAGCCAGCAGCGCGCTTTGACTCCGGGGTTGCTCCGCGACGCTGGTCAGCCGTAAAGACTCAGCATTGATAACCGTCTGTCCCAGTTGAAACTGTCCTGGAGTCCCGTGGGAGATGAGGTGAATGGCCTGCAGTTGCTCAAATTTTTCTAACCGCTGGGTGACGGATGCCAGAGTGTCTTGAGGTGTCAGGACGATGCCCTGCTGGTGTGGCTGCAGCTGTTGCAAAAAGAAACTGGGCTGTTCCACGGCAGCATCAATCAGCACGACTTCTTGCCGTGGAGCAGTCGGTATGGCGGCGCGACTACCGATGCTGACAAGGAGTGACAGCAGACATCCCAGCAGAACGCCGACGCTGAAGGCTTTCCCCAAAAGTCCTGGTTTGCCCATCGAGTGCCCTCGCGATCGCTCTGCTGATGTGGTCAGTGGCCCATCAGCGACTAGCGCTGGAGCCAGGCCACCCAGATAATACTTTGCTCAGCTTAAAGCTCGGCAATGCCCGGCAATGGTTTCCTGACTTTTGACTAAGCGCCGCGATCGCATTTCATCCTGCGCTCTATCCACTCCCTCGACAATTATTCATTGTCGCCGCCACGGTTTCGTCACAGACATCGCAGTCAACCCTTTAAGATAAGGAAATACCTGCGCTTATGAAAGCTTAACTTTTGCCGCTTTATTGGCCCTGCCAACTATGACTCTCGATACCACTGCTGTTTTAGACGTGCTGCGCCCTGTAAAAGACCTGGAGCAGCAAAAGAGCCTAGTCGAGCTGAACATGATTCGTGACGTCAAAATTGATGACGGGCATGTGAGCTTTACTTTAGTGCTAGCTAGCGGCTGCTCTCCGTTAAAGGGGCTTCTAGTTGATGACTGTGAGCGGGCATTAAAGCAGCTGCCCGAGGTTCAAAGCGTATCGGTAGAGCTGACGACAGAAACGCCCCAGCACAGAAATACGCTGCCCGGCCAGCAGGGCATTAGCGGGGTCAAGAATATTATTGCGGTTTCCAGTGGTAAGGGCGGTGTCGGTAAAAGCACCGTGGCCGTAAACCTAGCCGTGGCTTTAGCGCAAACAGGTGCTCAAGTAGGCTTAATCGACGCTGATATTTACGGCCCCAATGCACCAACCATGCTGGGGCTGGAAGAGGCCAACGTGACTGTGCAGCAAGGAGCCCAGGGGGAAGTGCTAGCACCGGCATTTAATCACGGGGTCAAAATGGTGTCGATGGGCTTTTTGATTGATCGCGATCAGCCGGTCGTCTGGCGTGGCCCGATGCTGAACGGCGTTATTCGCCAGTTTCTCTATCAGGTGAGCTGGGGTGAACTGGATTATTTGGTGGTTGATTTGCCACCAGGAACCGGTGATGCTCAATTGACTTTGGCGCAGGCGGTGCCCATGGCCGGAGCAGTGATTGTGACGACGCCGCAGAATGTCGCTCTGTCCGATGCCCGCCGGGGGCTGCGCATGTTCCAGCAGCTGCAGGTCCCCGTCATTGGCATTGTGGAGAATATGAGCTATTTCATTCCCCCCGACATGCCCGACAAGCAATACGATATTTTTGGTTCCGGGGGCGGTGAAAAAGCCTCGAAAGATCTAGGCGTGCCATTACTGGGGTGCGTTCCCCTGGAAATGAACGTACGGGAGGGGGGCGATGGCGGCGTGCCCATCGTGGTGAAACAGCCAGACAGCGCCTCGGCCAAATCTTTGGTTGAGATTGCCAAGACCGTGGCCGGTAAAGTGTCGATCGCGGCGCTGGCTTCTTAACTGCTTTTCTCCATCAGGCAAAATGCTACTGTAACTAATGCCGCTGCCGCGCTAACGTGCGACAGGTCATCACTCTGACGCTGAGGACGACGGCCGCCATGGCCAATTCTTTTCGGATTCAGTCTAATTGGAAGCGCTGGACACAGCCCTGGCAGCATTTTGACTGGCTGTTGCTGAGTCTGCCTGCCGTTCTAGTCATTTTTGCCAGTATCGTTATCGCCAGCACCCAGCTAAATCAGGATGCCACTGTTTTTGGCTGGAATCACTTTTTTCTCGGAATGATCGGCATCGGCATTACTTTGTGGACGGCCCGCCTTCGCTATGAACGGCTGCTGCAGTGGCAGTGGGTCATCTATGGGCTGGTGAATGCGCTGCTGTTGGCGGTGATTTTTGTGGGCACTTCGGGGCTTGGAGCGCAGCGGTGGATTACTATTTTTGGCTTCAATGTGCAGCCGTCCGAGTTCGCCAAGATTGGCTTGATCATCACGCTGGCAGCTCAACTGCAGGATCAGCGATCGCCCACCCTATGGAGCATGATTCGGGCGCTGGCGATCGCGGCGGTGCCTTGGAGCCTAGTGTTCATCCAACCCGACCTCGGCACCTCCCTCGTGTTTGGGGCAATTTCCATTGGCATGCTCTATTGGGCCAACGTGAAACCGGGCTGGCTGGTGCTGATGATTTCGCCTCTAGTGGCGGCCATCATCTTTCACTTTTCCATTCCGATTTGGCTGGTGTGGTCGATTGGGATGGGGTTGATTGCCTGGTTTACCCTGCCCTGGCGCTTATTCAGTACGGTATTGGCCACGGCGGTTAATCTGGTTTCTGGCAAGCTCGGCGAAGTGTTTTGGGGCTTTTTGAAAGATTATCAAAAAGATCGCCTGATTCTTTTTCTCGACCCCGATAAGGATCCGCTGGGCGGCGGTTATCACTTAATTCAGTCGCGTATTGCCATTGGCGCAGGACAGCTCTGGGGACGCGGTTTGCATCAGGGTACGCAAACCCAACTCAACTTTATTCCCGAGCAGCATACCGACTTCATCTTTTCCGCCATCGGTGAGGAATGGGGCTTTGTGGGCGCGATCGCGATTATTGCGGCCTACTGGCTAATTTGCCTGCGGCTAGTGTTGATTGCGCAAAACGCCAAGGACAATTTTGGCTCGCTGATTGCCATCGGCGTTTTTTCGATGATTATTTTTCAGGTGGTCATCAATATTGGCATGACCATTGGCTTGGCCCCTGTCACGGGTATTCCCCTGCCCTGGATGAGCTACGGGCGATCGGCCCTTGTTACCAATTTCCTCGCTCTCGGCATTGTGGAATCCGTTGCTTGCCATCGCCACCGCCTCAAATTTCGCGACTGATGGAAAACCACGACTTCTCAGGAGCAATGACAATGAGCAAAATAGATGCGAAACATCGCTGAAGCGAACACGCGAAAATGGCGCTCGGCTTTACAGAGCTAACTGTATAGTTAGTCCCAACTGCAAAAAGTGAGCGCTGCTGATGGACGTTGTAATTTTGGCCAATGGGCCAGGGGAAATTACTACTTGGGTGAAGCCTGTTGTTGCCGCTCTGCGGGCCGAAGTTCCCTCCAGCGACAATTTACGGATCTCCGTCGTGCTGTCCCCTTGTCCCAACGCCACGGGCCGCGAGGCCGACATCGCTCGGCAATATCCGGAAGTCGATCGCGTGCAAAGCGCTCAGCATTTTTGGTCTTTTCTACTGCGGGGCAAAACCGCTGAGGACTGGGACTGGCGCGATCGCGGCGTGGTGCTTTTTCTCGGCGGCGACCAGCTCTACCCCATCATCATTGGTCGGCACTTAAGCTACAAGACCGTCATTTATGCTGAATGGTTTGCCAACTGGCCCCGCTGGATTGATGCTTTTGGCGTGATGAATCAGGCCTTGGTCGATCAGGCTCCCGCTAAGTTTCGCGATAAGTTTACGGTGGTAGGGGACCTGATGGCCGATGGCCAGACCCATTTGGGCACTCAGCGTGCCGCTGCGCAGCAATTGGCCCTAACCGATGGCGAAATACTGATTGGCCTACTGCCAGGCTCCAAGCGCGCCAAACTGACTCAAGGCGTACCGCTGCTGCTGGCGATCGCCGATTACATTCGTCAGCGACAGCCCCAGGCCAAATTCGTGGTGCCGGTAGCCCCCACGGTGGATTTAGCTACGCTTATGACCTATGCGGATCCGCAGCAAAATCCCTTTCATCGGGTCTTTGGTGCCCCCACCGCAACTCTGATTACCGCCGAGCAGACGACGCCACTACCCTGGATCAAAACCGCCAACGGCACGCCCATTTTTCTTTGGCAGCCCTTTCCCGCCCACGCGGTGACCAGTCAATGTCAGCTTTGTCTAACGACGGTTGGGGCCAACACTGCCGAGCTGGGCGCTTTGGCCGTGCCCATGATTGTTTTATTGCCGACTCAGCAGCTGGAGGCAATGAATGCCTGGGACGGCATTCTAGGGCTATTGGTGGCGCTGCCGCTGGTGGGCAAACCCTTGAATAAACTGATCAACGGCCTTTTTTGGGCCTACTTATCGCGGCGACGCAAGCTGTTTGCCTGGCCCAACATTTGGGCTAAACGCGAGATTGTGCCCGAACTTCTGGGATTGCTCAGTGCCGAAATGGTGGGCGATCGCGTACTGGATTTTCTCGCGCATCCTGAGCGTCTACAGCAAATGCGTACCGATCTGCAGCAGGCCCGAGGTGATTCGGGGGCTGCTCACAAACTGGCTCAAATTGTTTTGCGGTCATAAGAGGAGCGCCATTGAGCTGGTTAATGGTTCGTCAGTAGAGGTTTTGGTACCTGGTTTGTGACCGTAGAACAGGCACAGTTCGGGGCATTGATAACTTTTTTCGGAATTAATTGACGCACCCTATTTCAATTTTGTGAAACCAACCTGTGGAGCCGGTAACTGCTCAGCGCCGGGAGCGTCAACCCAAAATTGTCCATTCAAAATTCCATAACGATATTGTCGGATACGGCATCGTTTGGCGACAAAATCTTTATCTTGGGAATAGATGGTGTGGCGCCTGCCAATCAATTAAATGGAATGACGATGGTTGAAAAACAGTCTTTGAGACATTGGCGATCGCCGCGATTGTTGCGTTTCGCAGGTGCTGTTCTACTGGGAGCATTGGTCTCCGTAACGTGGCCCAGCGCCGCTGTGCAGCTAGGCGACGGCACCATTGCTTTCAATAGTCCACCTCGATTAGACAGTTTTATCACCTTTGATGAGCGAGCTCAAGACCGTAACACCACCTATTACGTCACCGTTCGCCTTTTGCCAGAGGCAGGAGAGCCGCTGCAAACCCTCAGTGTTTCGCTGATTGAAGGGCGGTTTAATCGATTGAATTATCGCACTGAGCAAATTTCTGTGTATGGCGGCCAGCCTCGCGATCGCTCAACCGCGTATCCCGTTGAAACCGCAGACTATGATGCTAATTCTCAAACGCTAACGATTCGTCTGGCGCAGCCTGCAGAGCCCGGGCAAACTCTCACATTTGAACTGGAACTCGTACGCAATCCACGTTTTGGAGGCGTATATCTTTACGACGTTGTTGCTGCACCGGCTGGTGAAAATCCACGATTCCAGCGGATTGGCACCGGCAGAATCCATATTTACGACAGGCCACGTCGAGTTTTCCCCTAATTGCGAGGCGCTTTTTTTATTTTTTAAAGCTTTCGCCCTTCGTAGCCATTGCTGAAACTCTAATAGCCATAGCCACGAAGGGTCTAATAAAGAGGTTTTCGACTAATCTCTAGTGCCAAGCCGGCTTAAGCTGCCGATAAATTTGTGAAGCCTTAAGCGTCTTCGTCAGCAGCACCGTCTGATTTGCCCTCATACAGGGCGTCTAGGCGATCGCGAGCATCCTCTAGGGAAATTGACTTCATCACTAACAATGGCTCACTTGATACCTGACCATCGTCGTCCAGCATTTCAGGATGAGGAATTTGAGTGTGAACTTCTCGTCTGCCAGTGCTACTCCCCCAACCTGATTGACGAGGGCGACCAGCATCAGCACCCAGCATCATAATGTTGCGCACCAAGTTGCTAATGGCCAATACTGATAGGACTGCGAACGCAATGATGTAAATAGCTTGCAACATGACTTTCGTAAAATGGCTTCCTAAAGAGGGCGAGTTAAGGAGCAGCGACAAAACCGAGTGGCCACTAGTGCCATAAGTAGGCGCTGTTCGACTAAGTTTATCTAATATGAGTAGCGGCCCTTGGGCTCAATGCCAAAAACCCCTACTCAAAGTTGTAGCAAATATTGATGACTGCTCCTATAGGCTTTTATTAATGCCATCAATTGAGTTGCTACCTGCCTAAATCACAATTACCCGAAAGATAGAGCTTATGAGCAGCAGGCATTACGTCTAAGCCGGCGGTCTCATAAACACTTCACCCAATCAGGGTAGATGTAATGGGCAAATCTATGACTGCTGATGCTGGTGTGACTGATCAGAATTTTGCTGGCGAATATATCGCGACGTCTGCCAACATTTCGCCACCAGTTGATGCCACTGGGTTACCACTGACAGCTCAACTCCGGCTTTACCGCCAGTGGCCAGCATTAAGGTCTTAGCTGTACCCACCGACTGTTCCGCCTCAGTTAGCTCTTCAACCAGGTCTTGGCGATCGCGCTTAGCTAGGCAATCGGCCTTTGGCGAGTTCAGCAGTTGCTTAGTTTCGCCAAACCAATACTGAAAATCGTCGAGCAAAGGCTCTAGAATCGCTTGTACTATGGGTTTTTCTGGCCGATCTGCCGAGTCAAAATTAATATCCATACCAAAGTTTCTTTCATCTTTCTAAAGATAGCTTAACAATATTTCATGTTTGACAGCTTTGCTGTTCTTGTAGGGATTGCCACCCGGCCATCCAGGCTTGCCGGTTTTTGAGTCCTTTGGCGTTGATCCAAAAACGCACATCTGGGTCACAGGCTGCCACCATCTCCGCAAAGACCAGTCCATTTTCGTTTTTGCGATTCACTACTTGAAAATGCCGCCAGCCAAAAGTGAGCTGCTGGGCCGTCCATTTTGAGCCCACCAGATGCGGAAACTTTTGTTTTTTGGCCATCGGGCGATCGCTCCTAATTAGTTGCAGAGTGCAGCAATTAGCGGCAATTAGTGGGTGAGGTGCCTTAAAGTTACTTGGCTACTGCCGGTTCAGAAAGCCCTTGTCGTCCTATTCCTCGGCTTGGGCCATTCCTTTGATGTACCAGTCGCTGCCCTGGCGCACCAACTCATAGCGCATTACCAGGTCGCTGTTGTAGGAAAGGGTGTCATTGCGCGCTCCCAACTCAAAGAACTCAGCAACCTCATTCACCTCCGCTTCCACCGTTAGGGCTTCGGCAGTTGGATCGTCGGGCTCCACATTGGTGACAGTAACGTCATGCTCAAAGGTGTAGTACCAGTTATCACGCTGGCCGCCATCGGCGCGGTTTTGCCATTCTGCCAGGACCGGGTCAATTAAAACGCTCTCCAGAACGGCCGTGCTGTGTTCCGGCCCCATCGCCTGACGTTTAGCGTCTAACCAACTGGTGATGGTCCGTTCCGCAATGTCACTAATGCTAATTTCAGCCTCTGGTGGTGGCGGTGTAGGAATGCTGATGGGGGACGCTGACAGACTAATGTCTAGGGCTGGCCGCTGAATTTTTGTCCCCCCAGAAAAGCTCGCACCAATCCAACCCAGGGTTCTGACCGTGGCAAAGCCCAAGGTGCCCATCGCCAACAGGCCGACGATCGCCACTCCAGTCAAGCGCCCCCAGTGAGGCGAGCGCGAACGATTCGGGGAGGGCGATGGCAACTTAGTTGTTGGCGCCGTAGTCGGAGCGGTGGCGCGATCGCCATTCCGCACAGCCGGTGAGGGCTGTATGGTGGCAGGCGAACCGCGCAGTTGACCATCGGGGGACAATTGGGAAACCCGCTCAGCAATGCTTAAGTCCGCCACAGCTGTGTCCTCGGGCTCCTTGGCCATTGTCGCCACCAAGCGCTCATCGACAAACGGGGTCGCTGGATAGGTTGAGGCCGCAACGGGACTCGACGACGGCGGCTGATCGCCGTTGCTGGCCACAGAACCTATAGCCAGGGGCGGGGAGGAACGCTGGCTCCCGGCTGGTGGGGCAACTGAGCGCGACTGGTAGGGCGGGGCGATCGCGGCTGCCGCTGGGGCTGCCGTCATGGTTTCCAAAAATGCCTGTACCTGCGGATTGGCAAAGTAATCCTTGAGCGCCGTTTGCTGCTCAGTTAAATCGCGAAAATGGGTAAATACTTCTTCTCGCAGCCAGCGTTCCGCGTATAAACAGAGTCCCGGCAGCAGATCTGGCGATCCCTGCGAATGTTCTCGAATAAAGGCCAGGGGTTCATATTCTTGACTCCGTTCCAGAGCATGAACCGCCTCTTCAGCTTGGCCCAACAGCAGGGCGCATACGGCCTGTTCAAGGTGCACATCTTGGCGGGTGCCCACTTGGCGCAGCAGCTGTTTGGCCCGTCGCACCAGCGCCGGCTGATTAAAGGAAAACCCGCGCGCCAGCAGAGCATAAACGGCCAGATAGGTGGCCACGGCTGAAGGCCGACGGGCCTCCGCTTCAAAAATTTCCTGCTGCTCTGCAGCTGTCAAATAGCCCCGCAGTTGCTGAACAAACCGGAGAAAATCATCAGTCGAGAGTCCGGAATGGTCGTCCCCAGCGCCATCGATGCCGTTTCGCTCCTGCAGCATCGCTTTTAAAAGCTGCAGCCCTTGACGGCGCAGTACAGTTTGATCTAGAGGGCGGGCTACCAGTTCCAGTACCCGGTAGGGGCGCAACCGCTGCAAGTCGGACTGGAGCTCAGCTTGGATTGCCGGGAAGCGATCTTCCTGGCGCAATAGCGCCAGTCCCGTATCGAGGGACTCCGCAGCATTTTCGTACTGATTTTGCTGCCACTGTTCGCGGCCCAACTCTAAGCAGGCAAGGGCCAACGACAGCACGATGTCTTCTTTAAGGCGATCCGGCTCGCCCGCTCGTCCCGCAGTCAGAGTGCCGCTGCCGTTGGTCATAAACGGTCGACCCAGACGAATCACCAACTCGTATTCGCCCAGCTCTAGCAAAATCAGTAGGGCCCCGACCAACTGGTTATTAGCAACCTCCACGGTTGGAGTGTAGGGCTCTGGCGGCGGCTTGGGGCCATTGTCAGCCGCTAGCGATCGCAGGGTAGCTTCCCCCATTTGCGGGCTAAAGTCAGAGGCAGCTGCACCCTCATCGCCGGCTTTGAAGGCGTTCAAAGCGCCAGGCGTGTAGGTCCGAGCCAAAAACTGAGCGTCATAGGCCTGTCGTTTTTCAGCGTCTGACAGCAGCGAATAGGCTTCATCGATTAGCGACTTACGCGCCTCAATCGCCATTTCTGAATACTCCCGCCGAGGAAGCTGCAGTGTGCGATCGCGGTGAGCCTGCTTCAACTGTTCTGCTGTCGCCTGAATCGGCAACCCTAATATTCGATAGTAGTCCAGTGGAATTCGCACTGTCATCTTGTTTCCTAAAAGCCCATGTTTTAACCGACTGCTCAGGCTACTCCTTCGCCGAAGCCCGGAGATGCGCCCCTTTTCGCCAAATATTTCAGTGCCGCTGCGGCCGTATTGTTCTGCTGTGTGGCCGTTGCCCAGCAGCCATTGTTTTGGATTAACGGTCTTGAATTAAACGTTGCCCCATAATAGGCCGGTTATCGAGTTCTTAAAAGCCCTATCAGTAATTGTAAAAATCAAGTTTTCATTTTCTCGGCGAACCACCTGTGTCTAGGGCCGGATTGAAGGTATAGAATTGTTGAGTTTGCTGGTGAGTCCGGCGGCTGGCCCAGCCGCCCATTCGCCTAGCTTAAAAATGACTCTGTAAGATCTGCTGGCGCCGGTTTGCCGTTATCGCTGACGCTCCCGCTGCGAGACAATCTTGTTTTTTGTGTAAAGTTGAAATTGCCAATATTAAAGATCCGTCAAGCTTATGGCCCAGGAACGCACCCTCCCCGTATTTGATGCCGCCGCTGCCCCCATTACTCGCGAAGAGGGGCTGAGGATTTATGAAGATATGGTGCTTGGTCGCTACTTCGAAGATAAATGCGCTGAGATGTACTATCGCGGTCGCATGTTTGGTTTTGTACATCTTTACAACGGGCAGGAAGCGGTTTCTTCGGGCGTAATCAAGAATCTGCGACCAGACGATTATGTGTGCAGTACCTATCGCGATCACGTTCACGCCCTGAGCGCCGGCGTCCCCGCCGATAACGTAATGGCCGAGTTGTTCGGGAAGGAAACCGGCTGTAGTAAAGGCCGTGGTGGCTCCATGCACCTATTTTCTGAGGAACATCATCTGCTGGGCGGCTTTGCGTTTATTGGCGAAGGCATTCCAGTGGCTTTGGGGGCGGCGTTTCAGTCCCACTATCGGCGAGTCGCGCTAGGTGATAGCAGTGCTGACCAAGTGACCGCCTGCTTCTTCGGTGATGGCACTACCAACAATGGTCAATTTTTTGAATGCTTGAATATGGCGGCGCTGTGGCAGTTGCCGATTGTGTTTGTGGTGGAAAATAACAAGTGGGCAATCGGGATGGCCCATGAGCGCGCCAGTTCTCAAACCGAAATTTACAAGAAGGCTAGCGTTTTCGGCATGTCGGGGGTTGAGGTAGACGGCATGGATGTTTTGGCGGTGCGAGACGCTGCCAAAACCGCAATTGATCGGGCCCGCTCTGGCGCTGGCCCCACGCTGATTGAGTGCTTGACCTATCGGTTTCGCGGGCATTCTCTGGCCGATCCTGATGAGCTGCGATCGCAGGAAGAGAAAGCGGCCTGGCTGGCCCGCGATCCGCTCAAGCGCTTCGAGACCTATCTGGAAAATCAGGGGCTGGTGGCCGCTGCCGACCTGAAGGCCATACGCGACAAGATTCAGCAGGTGGTTGACGACGCGGTGACCTTTGCCGAACAGAGTCCCGAACCGGATCCCAGCGAGCTGCGCCGCTACATTTTTGCGGAAAGTTAGCGAAGTATTTTCTGGGCGATACGGCTCATGGTGCGATCGTCCGCCGATTTTTGTAATTCTGATTTCAACCGCATAATTTATGGCAGATACTCTCTTATTTAATGCCCTCCGCGAGGCCGTAGACGAAGAAATGGGTCGAGACGACACTGTCTTCGTGCTCGGTGAAGACGTAGGGGTCTATGGCGGCTCTTATAAAGTCACCAAGGGGCTTTACGAAAAGTACGGTGAATTTCGCGTGCTGGATACACCGATTGCGGAAAACAGCTTCACCGGGATGGCCGTCGGCGCGGCGATGACGGGGCTGCGGCCGATCATTGAAGGCATGAACATGGGCTTTTTGCTGTTGGCATTCAATCAAATTGCCAATAACGCCGGTATGTTGCGCTACACCTCGGGCGGCAACTACAAAATTCCCATGGTGATTCGGGGACCTGGGGGCGTAGGTCGACAGCTGGGCGCCGAGCACTCCCAGCGCTTAGAGGCCTATTTTCAAGCAGTGCCAGGGCTTAAGATTGTCGCCTGTTCCACACCCTACAACGCCAAGGGGCTGTTGAAGTCTGCGATTCGCGACAACAATCCAGTGCTGTTTTTCGAACATGTGCTGCTCTACAACCTGAAAGAAAATCTGCCAGAGCACGAATATCTGGTGCCGCTAGATCAGGCTGAGGTGGTGCGTCCCGGCAAAGACGTGACGATCTTGACCTATTCCCGTATGCGCCACCACGCTATGCAAGCGACTAAAAAGCTGGAGCAAAAGGGCTTTGACCCGGAAATCATTGACCTAATTTCCCTGAAGCCGCTGGATTTTGACACCATTGGCACCTCCATTCGAAAAACCCATCGAGTAATTGTGGTTGAGGAATGCATGAAGACGGGCGGGATTGGTGCGGAAATCGTCGCCTCGATCAACGATCGCTTCTTCGATGAACTCGATGCCCCCGTCTTGCGGCTATCCTCCCAAGACATCCCAACACCGTACAACGGTAAACTGGAAACCCTAACGATTGTGCAGCCTCAGCAAATTGAGGAAGCAGTTGAAAAAATGATGGCACTGCAGATTTAGACCATGGGTAAGCAACGACTACTGCTGGCACTGATTTTAGGCTTGGCGATTGGAGCGATCGTCATCATCAGCACGATTCCTACGCGCCTGGGACTGGATCTGCGGGGGGGCACCCAACTGACTTTACAGGTGGAGACCACTGACAAAATTCCTACCATCACCGATCAGGACCTGGAAGCGGTACAGAGAGTCATTTCTGACCGGGTCAATGAGTTGGGGGTTTCGGAAACCTCGGTGCAGCAGTTGGGGCAAAATCAGCTGCTTGTGCAGTTACCGGGGGTCAGCAATCCTGAGCAGGCTCAGCGGGTGCTGGGGGAAACCGCCCAGCTGGAGTTTCGGGCACAAAGTCCTGGCACCGAACAGCAGTTTCAAATTGAAAATCAGATTTTGCAACAGCATCAGCTTGAACTCCTGGCCCTGCAACAGCAGGCTGATGTCGACTCACAAACTCTGCTGGAATCGGCGACTAATAGTGATGACGCTACGGACTCTGACGCTGAGCTAGAGCAGCAAATTCAGTCGGTGCAAAGCGCCATTCAGGAGAGCAATCGCGCGATTCGTGACTTGTTCGCAGATGCCGATTTGACCGGACAGGCCCTGACTGATGCCTATGCGCAGCCGCGACAAAGCGGTAATCTGTGGGAAGTGGCGATCGCCTTTGATTCCTCCGGCGCCGGCAAGTTTGCTGAACTCAGCCGCAATATTGCCGGTACAGGGCGATCCCTGGGCATCTTTTTGGACAATCGATTAATCAGCGCGCCCACCGTTGACGTGCAGTATGCCGAGACCGGCATTACCGGTGGCCGGGCGACCATTTCCGGCAGCTTTGATGCGGACTCGGCTAGCGATCTGGCAATTCAGCTCCGGGGCGGTGCGCTGCCTCTGCCGGTGGCAGTGGTTGAAACCCGCACGGTAGGTCCAACGCTGGGACAAGATAGTATTCGACGCAGCCTCTATGCCGCGATCGTCGGCTTGATTTTAGTGCTGATTTTTATGGCCGTTTACTATCGTCTACCGGGAGTTTTGGCCGATGTGGCTTTGGTCGTTTACGCTCTGCTGACCTTAGCTGCCTTCAACGTATTTGGAGTCACGCTGACGCTGCCGGGCATCGCCGGATTTATTCTCAGTATTGGGATGGCGGTAGATGCTAACGTCCTAATTTTCGAGCGCACTCGCGAAGAATTGCGCAGCGGCAAAACCCTCTATCGCTCAGTTGAATCGGGCTTCTATCGCGCCTTTTCTAGCATCCTGGACAGCAACGTAACGACTTTAATCGCCTGTGCGGCGCTGTTTTGGTTCGGAGCTGGCCTGGTAAAGGGCTTCGCGCTGACCCTAGCAATTGGCGTGGTCATTAGTCTTTTCACTGCCGTAACCTGCAGCCGTACGCTGTTGTTGGTCTCCTTGGGCCTGCCCCAATTTCGTAAGCCGGCACTGTTTTGTCCGGGCCTATCTCCCGCTCCTGCAAAGCCATGAAGTTAGATATTATTCGGCAACGCTCATTTTGGTGGTTAATTTCTAGCTTGGTAATCCTGGCTGGCTTAATCGGCATGATTATCAGCTGGCAGCAGTTCAGCGCGCCACTGCGCCCGGGGCTCGACTTTGTGGGTGGCACCCGCATTCAAGTGACCCGTGACTGCAGCGCGGCTAATTGCGACGCACCGATTGATCTAGCTACTGTGCGATCGCTGCTGGCCGATGAGGATTTGGAAACCGCTGTTATTCAGGTGACCGGAGACGAAGGCCAGAGCCTTTCTATTCGCACTCGTAACCTTGATGTCGATGAAGAATCGACCCTAAGAGCCTCTCTGGAGTCGGAAATTGGGCCGCTGGATAACCGTTCGATTCAGATTGACTCGGTGGGGCCACTGATTGGCCAACAGCTATTTGCTTCAGGTCTGCTGGCACTGATTGTCGCGTTTGCGGGCATTGTCATTTATCTCAGCGTGCGCTTTCAGTTGGACTATGCCCTGCTGGCGATCGTGGCGCTGCTGCATGATGTCGTCGTGACGCTGGGGCTGTTTGCTTGGCTGGGGCTGCTGCTCGAAGTTGAGGTGAACAGTCTGTTTATCGTTGCCTTGCTGACAATTGTGGGCTTTTCGGTCAACGACACTGTGGTCATTTATGATCGCATTCGTGAAAACATTAAGCTGCATCCCGAACGTCACATCAATGACCTGGTTGACGATGGCGTTAATCAAACCTTGACGCGCTCAATTAATACGACTCTGACGACGGTGCTGCCGCTAGTGGCGATCGTGCTGTTTGGTGGCGAAACTTTGAAGTTCTTCGCCCTAGCCTTAATTGCTGGCTTTATTGCTGGCGCTTATTCCAGTATTTTTATCGCCAGTACGCTGCTAGCTTGGTGGCGAGTAAAATCAGGAAAAGCCGTTGCAGGACTGACTGAAGTGCCGCAACCGGCTGAAGAGTTACCCTAGCTTTTTACCGTGTCATCAAGCGCAGCTTTCTCGGAAATGGAGCAAATGCTCACGCTGCGGCGCCGTTGGATTCGTCGCTGGTGGTTAGTGGTGTTAATTTTATGGAGTTCTGTTGGTACGGTTAGTATTTGGAGCCTGCGGCGCACTTGGCAACAACTCGCCGAACACTTCACTTGGGCCGCGCTGCGATATGGGTTGGCGTTTAATCGCTTAGCCGCGATCGGCCTGGGACTCTGCCTGGGACTGACTGTCGCCCTGTTAATTAAGCAAACCCGATTCTTACTTTTTGGTCTCACTACGCAGGAAAAGAAGGTGCTCAACGAGGCGCTGCGTCGCCAGCGTTGAGCTACGTTATCAATGTCGGCCTGAAACTTATTGAACAATCCGACCACGCTTGCCCCAGATTTTTGAGCTCAGGTTTAAAAATCCCCCTCTATCAATAATTGTTAATACACATAAGGATAGCTACCGGACATCCCGTCAGAGATAGCAGCTGATTCAAAGTGCCTGTCAAGACTGTGTTAGGCTCTGCGGCGGGAGATTATTTTCGAATTAGTTTTCATAATTTATTCGCTGCTGTATTTTTTCAAGTTTCTGTAGCGAAAGTCCAGTAGTAAGGCTGGTTAAATCAAGCAGAACGTTTTCACTCAATTGAGTGTTTTTGTAAACTTTGGCAGTTCTGTATAAATGAATTTCAGCTTGTTAAAAAATACGCGACACCTTTGAGCTTTGAGCTCGATAGCGTACTTGACAGTGGAATCAGTTTTGTTGTCTTCAAAAATAAGCACCGAAATTTCCACAGTATAAACTGTAGGCAGTTTGTAGCCCTATCTTCCTTGTTCTGCCTGTTCTTGAATGGGAAATCTTGAGTAAAAAACGCTGCAATCTCGAAAGTGGTTTTGCTTCGCTTTTTGCATTTCGACGATAAACTTTTCATCGGTTTCGCTTTCGCAGTAAACGTCAAAAATTGATTTATGATCAATCAGGGTATTGTCAATATTTTCATTGTTATGAGAGCTTAAGCCTCTGGTGCGATGTGTTTTGGGTAAAATAACGTTGAGAAAGTCAATTAACAAATCTTTGTTTGGTTCGGTGACAAATAGCCGTTTAAAGCCAAAATCAGTTAGTGAATTAATATATCGCTCAGCCAAAGTAAGCCATCGCTCTTGGTTAAAGCCAATTGTTTGATCTGATTATAGCGATCGCAATTATTAACAACTGTTGAATACTGGTGACGTGAGTTCGACGAGCAGAAGTGAGCAAGAAAAAAGCTGAGACTGAATTTGACGAATTCTATGCTCAGCTATGAACACCACTTTATCCGAAGTCTCTCGCCTGGATGTGACGCAAGTTTTCTGGGAAGTCGATAACTTCTGTCGGACCTTTGAGCAGCAGTGTCTTCACTACCGTCGATGCCGGGTGAACGCTTGAGTCAATCAAGGCTGAGCGCCGTGAAGTGATGACGATAGTGATTGCCTTCCAGGGCTCTGGTTACCGCACTTACCCTTCGGAAAGACTGCGTCTACGAGGAGTTCTACACCCTCTGCGTCCTGCCGGGTTGGCGACACGCGTTCCCCTATTTGGTGAGCTACAACCGCTTCGTCGACCTGATGCCGTGGTGTTTGATATTGCTGTGCTGCTATCTCTACACCCGCACGGGGGAAATGACCGGTATTGCCTTCATTAACTCGACGCCGCTTGAGGTGTGCCATCCTTGTCTGGTCAAGTCGCACAAAGTTTTCCAGGACCAAGTGGGCTGGAGCAGGAACTCGATGGGCTGGCACTTCGGATTTAAGCTGCATCTGGTCATCAACGAGCACGGTGAGCGGTCGGTGTTTAAGCTGACTCCCGCGAACACGGATGACCGCGTGCCAGTACCGGAGGTGACGCAAGGGCTGATCGGCAAACTCTTTCGCGACCGCGGCTACATTCGCCAGGACCTGTTTGAGGAACTCTACGAGCGGGGGCTGGAATTGGTCACCAAGTACAAGAAGAAGATGAAAAACAAGCTGGTCAAGCTCCTGGATAAAGTGCTGCCGTGCAAATGGGCCTTGATTAAAACGGTCAATGACCAGCTCAAGAACATCTTTCAGATTGAGCATTCACGTCATCGCAGTCTCCTCAATTTTCTGGTCAACACCCTGGCAGCTTTGGTCGCCTATACCTACCAAGCGAAGAAACCGGCCTTAGACCTGGAGTTCAAAGACCTGTTAGCTTTGCTTCCAGCGATCTTCTAAGTCGTCGAACTGACGTTAAGTCGTATAAGGCGCTATGGTTCAAGTTTATTAGCCCGGTATTTTTGAAAGTGCCTGGCCTTTTTTTGATCGTTTAGGAAGAGCCAATGACCTTTTTGAAAAAGCCGATTTTACTGGCATAAGGAGCATATCGCCACGCTAGGTCAAACCAGAATGGTTTTTTCAAAACGCTTTTCAGGTGAGAGAAGGTTTCAAAGCTAGTCTGGCCGTGATAAGCACCGATACCGCTGTCACCCACGCCACCAAATGGCAAGCCCCAGATTGCCACCTGCAGAAAGACATCGTTAAGACAGGCTCCTCCGGACGAAGTGGAATTTAGTACACGAGTTTGCAAATTACGGTCGGTGGTGAATAGATAAAGCGCCAAAGGTTTGGGGCGGAGATTGATTTGAGCGATCGCCTCATCAATATGGTCGTAAGTGAGGACAGGCAAGATCGGACCAAAAATCTCATCCTGCATGATTGGGTGATCCCAAGTCACTTCATCAAGAATTGTTGGAGCAATGTAGCGTTGCTCTCGTTGAGTTTCGCCGCCGATGAAAGCTGTCTCATCGTCTAATAAAGCGACTAGACGGTCAAATTGGCGATCGCTGACAATTCTGGCTAAATCAGGACTCTGCGCTGGATCATCGCCAAAAAAGCTTTGTACGGCTTCTTTCAAAGCCGCCATCAACTCCGCTTTAACCGAGTTGTGAACCAGCAGATAGTCAGGCGCAATGCAGGTCTGTCCTGCATTTACGAATTTACCCCAAATAATCCGCTTAGCTGCCACCTCAACATTGATGTCTTGGTCGATGATGCAAGGGCTTTTGCCGCCTAGTTCTAACGTGACGGGGGTGAGTTGCTTAGCCGCAGCCTCCATCACAATCTGACCAACGCGAGTGCCACCGGTAAAGAAAATATGGTCAAATTTTTGCTGTAGTAGCGCCTGCGCCATGTCCACATCGCCTTCCATCACGGCAACGTATTCTGGTGGAAATGTGGCCTGGATTAAATCAGCCACGACTTTGGAAGTGGCGGGAGCAACTTCAGACGGCTTAATCAGAGCGCAGTTGCCCGCCGCGATCGCGCCAATCAATGGCGAAATGACTAACTGAAAGGGATAATTCCAAGGACCGATAATCAACACCACGCCCAAAGGCTCCGGCTGCACCCAAGCCGAGCCCGGCCATTGAGTTAGCGGCAATCCTACGCGCCGAGGTTGAACCCACTTTTTCAGCCGTTTGAGCACATATTTCAATTCATCCAAGACGCCAAGTTCAAAGTAGCCTTCAAACTCTGGGCGCCCTAAGTCAGCTCTGACAGCGGCGATGATAGCCTCTTGATGTTCAATAATTGCCGCTTTTAGCTGATTGAGCTGTGTTAGACGAAAATCAATGTCTTGAGTCTGACCGCTCGCAAAATAGCGGCGCTGAGCCTGCACTATAGCAGCAGCTTGAGCCGCAGCAGACTGTTCGGGAGCGGAAAGGGCAGTCATGGCGTTTGTGAATAAGGTCTTCTCAATCATAAAGAAACTTACGTTAGCCTGCTGCAGCGCTCCAAATTTCTCCCATTGCCTATGCCAATTCCGCTGCCAGTGTCGGCGGTCGTGAAAATTGTGTCATCATTACTGGTCCCAAAAGATACGCATGGCGATCGCACTGCAGTCCGACCTGACCACCCAAGGACTCACGGGCGACGGCGCTGTAAAGGGCAATTCCCTCAGACAGGCGACCACTTTGCCAGACATCGACATTTAGCCAAGGTGGTGGCACAAAATCCGCCAGATAAAATCGACCGTGAGGCTTGAGGGCTTGGGCAATCGCGGCTAATGCCGCCACCGGGTCGGGATAATGTAAAAAACTGATGGAGCAAAATACGGCATCGAAAGTCTGGTTTCCCCAAGGCTGATCCGCTACTTTGCCATGGAGAAATTGCAGGCGATCACCATGGGAAGTGCGGCGCTGCGCTTGGGACAGCATTTCAGCAGAAGCATCCAAGCCAGTTCCTAAAAGCTCTGGCCAATGTTGCGCCAACCGGTTTAGGAGCTTGCCAGTACCACAGCCGACTTCTAATACGGCAGCCGTAGGTGGTAACTCGACAAATTCCAGCAGCCGCACATGAACTGCCTGATAAAACACTGAGGGCACTAACCAGTCATAGTGCGGAGCCCAGCGATCGAAAAATTCAATTCTGTCCATCATCGGTCCACAACAGATTATAAAAGTCGAAAAATAGCAGCGTAATAGACAATCTCCTATGCGCGAGTTGTTTTCGTGGGCTGACGGGATGACAAGGAGACGCTTGTGCTAAAGGCCTAATTCCGAATCAGGCTGCTTTCACAGCCTGTATCAACCACTGCCTACTGATGAATACTGCCATCTGGCATGGTTGTTCCCGTTAATATGGCTTCAATAAAAACAGCGCTACTAATTTCAGCTCTGGTAAGAATGGCGTCAGTCAGATCAGCACCTGTCAGATTGGTACGTCCTAGATAGGCTTCAACGAAGGTCGCTGATTTTAATTGCGCTCTGCTGAAATTGGCATGACTCAAATCAGATAAGTTGAGATTACCGCGATTAATGACGGTGTCTTGCAGCGAGGCATCCAGTAAAGTGGCGTCTGCTAGGCGAATATCGATGAGGATGGCTCGATTAAGCCGCGCTTCTGATAAGTCAACCCGATTAGCGCGTACGTTGGTCAAATCAGCATCTTCCAGGTTCACCGTAGTCATTTTAGCGTCACTAAAATTAGCGCTTCGCAAATAGGCTTTGGATAAATTGGCTCCCCGCAAGTCGGCAAACTGAAAACTGACATTAGCCAAATTTGCCTCTCTAAAATCGACATACGCTAAATCCGCTCCCCGCAGGTTGGCCCCTTCGAGATCCGCCTGGCGCAGATTCGCGCCTCGCAAATTAGCAACATACTTGCGGTCTTCTTGGCGCAGATTCGCGCCTCGCAAACAGGCACCAGTAAGATTAGCACCGCTTAGATCAGCATTTCTTAAATCAGCCTCGATGAGATTAGCATCCATCAGATCAGCCAGAGGCAGTTGAGCACTGCGTAGGTCGGCGCCCTGCAAACTGGCGCCATGCAAATTAGCGTCACTAAGGTTGGCTTGAATAAGGTTAGCTTGATTCAGATTGGCGCCTAAAAGTTGGGCACGGGAGAGATTACTTTGCTGAAAGTTAACCCGACTCAGGTAAGCAAAACTCAGGTTAGCACTTTCCATATCAGTAAGCTGCAGATTTGCGCCAATCAAATCTGCTTTTGAAAGATTTATGCCATTCAGAGAAAAGCCTTTGAAATTAATTTGACCAGCGGCATAGCGTTTGAGAATTTCTTGTGGAGTCATGGTCGAAGGACACTATGCGGCAGAGAAGACAAGCCAACAAGACGAGGCTCTACGATATGGCTAACCAGCGAGCCCGTGCTGCCTGTCTCATCAAGGATAGAACGGTTTCATTGCCTGAAGTATGGCGCCTGCTGTTTGAAGGTTATCGCCCACATTATCGACACAATGACACATGATGGTAAGTTTGCTCTCTAAGTCAGAGAAGGTTTGACAGTACTCAAAAGTTTCCTGGAGCAAATCGTCTAGCGATTTAGACTTGAGCGTCAACCAGTCTTGGCGGGTTGCTGTAAAAGGACTTCTGACAGTCGACAATAATAAAATCTTAGCCCGTAGTGGATTGGTGTATCGCATAATTTCAATGCGCAAATTGTATAAATTAGCGCGATCGCGCAATGCGGTGGGATCAATTGTGCAAGACTCACTGGACAATTGACGACTTGGTTGGTCTGAGGTGTCGTGGGCACAAGTCTGATCTTCTGAGGGATCGGTCTGAGCCCAACCAGTTAGCGAAGTAAGGCCTTCGTCGTTAGCAACGGACATGGCATCGCTATCAGGGCCCATAACAGTGAATTGGGACTCTGAAATTTCGAGCTGTTTAACGTTCGTGGCTGCCGCCAGTGGCATGCCTGTAGTGCCGTATAGGGGATGAAAAGTTTCGGAAATAATCAGCGCCAACTGCGTGTAGCGTTCTTGGCGATTAAGCCGCTTGATGATGCGCTCCAAATGGTACGTTAAATCTTCTTCAGTAGGCGCCAGTTCATGTACGTCATTCACGAGTTCAACCATCGTGTTTAAGGCCAGCGCTTTAGGGTCGTTCTCCCAGGCCGTGTGCAAAATAGCATATAAAAGTTTTTTGATGCGTAGGTGATCGCCATGCTGCGTAAGTTTATCTGCAGCCTCCTGATAATGGTCTTGCAAGCTATCAGAAATTAAGTTGGGGGCTGCCTCGGAAGCTGACTCATCGTAGGCCGGCTCGAGCGCTGCCAAAATACTGTCTGCAACAGCAAAGTAAATTTCTTTGTGATTTAGCCGGGAAGCCATCAATTGCAGCGCTTTTTCTAAAGCAATGAGTGTATGGTGCCGCTGGCGCAGTTGCTTCAACATAGTCCCCAGATCAAATTCTGCCAGCACTCTGGGATCATTTTCCCAAACGCCCTGATAGGTACCAAAAACAAGTTTCTTGATGCGGCGGCTTTCTGGATCTTGTTGTAATGTCTGAGCAGCCACTTCCAAGGCCGTCTGCTCTTCGGTGAGTACGCCCCATTGATTCCCAGAGACCACCATTGTGGCCGATTGTCCAAACGGTGGAATTTGATAAGCTGTGACGGGCTCTTGAATATTCTTGAGCTTAAGCGGCCCTAAAAAACTGGCGTTAATGTCAACTCGAGCCTTGACTACGTCATAAACAGTTTGCGAAATGCAAATGCCACCAGGCGATGATTTGGTTTGCAGGCGTGCCGCAATGTTGACGCCGTTGCCGAGCACATCGTCATGGCTGAATAGAACATCGCCCAAGTGGATGCCGATTCGATGTTGTAAAAATTCTTCCCGGCACAATCCTTCGGTCATGCTGGACAGCTGTTTTTGTACTTCTTGGCTGCACAGAACGGCTTGCACAGCACTGTAAAAAGACATCAGTAAACCATCACCAGTGGATTTAAGCACTTTTCCACCAAAGCATTCACACTGATCTGCAATCAGGCTTAAATCGCGTTGAATAAGTTTCAGAGTTCCTTCTTCGTCAACTGACATCCGAGCACTAAAGCTGACCGCATCGGTCAATACGATGGCAGCTAAAGATCTCTCGACGGGAAGGTGAGTGCTGCTTGGCTTCATCTTGTTCCGCAATGGCGTTGACTAAAGCACTGTAGAAATCAACCTTAGCTTTCCCGCGTTTAAGAGGCTGATTAGCACTCTATTTACGAGTCTGTAGGTAAACAATCAGGATGATTTGCAGAAGCTTCAAAAAAATCAAACAATAAAAATTGAGCAGATCTGATCAAGATTTGTAATCAGACTCTCAAAATTAGCAATAACCGCTTTGCCTGCGGGCAATACGGGCAATTTGACGGGAAAGTTGACAATACCTGGTCTTACCGCCACTATCCGCAAGCATAAAGCTCCTGTCAAGGGTATCGCAGCGAATGGGCAGGTGCCCATCTAGACCACTCTGCCAATTTTTGAATCGGGGGCTAGCAAAATTTCATGGGAGCATTTCAATAAACTCATTGTAGCTTCACCCTAGATGCAATTAGCTCTCTCGTACAGGCTCGATAAACGCCTTAGAAATGCAGTGATGTCGGCTGGATTACTCCTAGAGCAATCCCGGATGAGCAAATCTTGAATTTTAATTTATTTAAAAGTGAGTTGTATCCTGTCAATCTGAAAGATGTTGAATCCGATTTCCCAAAACTTGGGGATCAAGGGGCCACATCAGATTCAACTGCATAATTTTGATTGATCAAAGGCTGCCACACGCGCTGTTTCCTTGATAATTTGCCACTGCCTGCAACAGTTTTCAGCAAAGAAATTATTTGCAAACTCTTTTCTAATGTTGAGCTGCTGAGTCAGCGAAGCTTATCAATGAAGTACCTAATCATTTTAAGTCGCATTCCTCGACGTCCGTCTACGGGAATATTCTTATTTCTGGAGAGCTGCTGACTGAATTGCAGACGAGCGTGGTTAAAACTCTCAGGATTGCATGTCGGCGATCGCGCTGCGAGCCATTGAAGCGATCGCTTGATCGGTGGCCTTGGGTAACTGATAGTATTTGCCCCCTGCGGCCTTGGCCAACTCTTTGCCAAAACCGGTGGATACAAACTTGCGCTCAGTATCAATCACCAGCAGTTGAAAACCGGTGCTGCGAATGCGCCCTGCAAGATCTAGCAGCTCTTGCTTAATGTCTGGCTTTTCCTCCGACTCGAGGGATTCTCCTAGTGAGCGCGCCAGCGGAATATTCCCGCGCCCGTCCGTAATTGCCACAATTACCACATTGCCAATATCACCTGACTGTTGAGCGTTGGTGCCAATCCGCACCGCTTGTGTCAGACCGTGCGCCAGAGGTGATCCCCCCCCACAGGGCATCCGTTCTAATCGGCGTCGGGCCATTGAGATTGAGCGGGTTGGCGGCAATAATACTTCCGCCTGCTCGCCCCGGAAGGGAATTAATGCGACTTCATCCCGGTTCTGATAAGCATCATTGAGCAGCTCTAAAACAGCTCCCTTAGCAGACTGCATGCGATTTAGCGCCATCGAGCCAGAAGCATCGACGACAAATATGATGAGCGATCCCGCTCGCCGAGCCAATTTTTTAGCCCGAATGTCACCTTGCTCGACAATTACTTGGCGGTGGGGCTCACGTGCCCGCCGAGCCTTCTGATATGGCGCCGCTGCGCGTAAGGTAGCGTCAACGGCAATGCGACGCACCGGCCCTTGAGGCAACATTGGTTTGATGTAGCGTCCGCGTTCTTCGGAAATAATCAGGCTTTGGCTGCCTGATTTTCCTTGTTGAGTCAAAGATTGAGCAAACAGCAGCAAGGCGGGATCAATTACCACACCCTCGGGATCAAAGATGAACTCTTCCGGCAAGCTTGGGGGTGGCTCTTCTGTTTGCTCGTCATTATCCTGATCCTCATTTGAATCATCGCTGTCATTTTGGGATTCTTCGGGCTGATCGTCCTCTTGCTGGTTTTGCGGTGGCGGCGGCGGGGACGGTGGTTGTTCATCCGGCGGCATTTGTACTGCTCGAGGCAGAATAACTAGTTCAACGGCAACTCGTAAGTCATCAGCCGTAACGATGTTGCGGCCATCAAGGGCAGCATGCGCCTTGGCGACCCGCACCGCAAACAATTCTGCTCGATGTCCTTGTACTCCGCCACGAATCGCTTCCGTAACTAAATACTGCATCTGCTCGCGCGTAATGCGCACATCCTTTAACCATTCACGCGCCAGGATGATTTGTGTTTTGAGCGCTTCAAGCTCTTCGCTCTGTGCCCCCAGGAAACCTTCGGGATCGTTGGTGAAACGAGTAAATTGATCAACAACTTTGACGCGACTTTCCAGCGAAAGTTCTTGGTCAGCGGAGAGGGCGATCGCGATGCGATCGAGTAAATGATCTCGCAGTGGTCCCTCTTCTGGATTGTAAGTCGCAATCAATAACGGCATGCAGGGATGCTGAAAGCTGATGCCTTCTCGCTCAATGCGATTGCGGCCTTCCGTAAGAGCTGACAATAATAAATTGCTGATTTGTTCGTCCAGCAGATTAATTTCATCTACATAGAGGACGCCACGATGAGCTTCAGCCAGAAGCCCTGGCTGGAAAACTGTTTCACCTGCCTGGATTGATTTCGCCACATCGACGGAACCCAGTAATCGGTCTTCCGTTGCCCCCAAAGGAATCTGGACAAACGGAGCTGAAATCACCTGGGTTGGCAGTTCATCTACGCTTTGAGCTGAAAAGCTCAACCGTTCCAGCGTTTCATCATCCCATCGCTGAGGGTCGGCAGGGTCAGCGTTACAGCATGAACCCACAATGACTTCAATCGGCGGTAAAAGCTGGTGTATTGCTCGGGCCATCACTGATTTGGCTGTGCCCCGTCGACCAGCAACAATAACCCCGCCCAAACCAGGATCGATCGCCGCAAGCAACAGCGCCAATTTGATAGCTGCCTGGTCCACAACCGCCGTCAAAGGAAAAACGGTCGGCATGTCAGAACGTTCTGCCGTTAACATGAAGCCGCTCTCAAATGTATTCTGACCATTCCTACTGCTTGCCAATGCTTTGTTTGTGTTGAAAAATTAAATGCTGCTATTCCAGAGCAAGCATTTATATTCTAGAGCCAGGCAAACGTTAACCACGCAATCACTCCAGCACAAACCACTGGATTTTTCACGATATCAGGAATCTCGATTCAAAATAATGGAAGAACTGGCATTGCCGATTTTTCCGCGATTCCTTTACGGGCATTGGGCAACAGCTGTTAACCTGAGCCACAGCTGTCCATTTCTTCTCCATACCTTATGACACCTGCAATTCAGTGGTATCCCGGTCACATTGCTAAAGCCGAAAAAGCGCTGCAAGAGCAGTTGAAACGGGTGGATGTGGTATTGGAAGTCCGCGACGCGCGCATTCCCCTAGCCACTCGGCACCCTCAAATTAGCCGCTGGATTGAGGGTAAAGGGCATATTCTGGTGATTAATCGAGTCGATATGATTTCGACAACGGCTCGCACCGCCTGGGAGACGTGGCTGCGGGACCAGGGTGAAAACCCCATCTTTGCCAATGCACAGCAAGGAAAAGGAGTTGCTGGAATTGCCAAAGCCGCCCAAGCGGCAGGCTATGAAATGAATCAGCGACGGCGCGATCGGGGCATGCGTCCCCGCGCTGTGAGAGCTGTGGTCATTGGTTTTCCTAACGTCGGCAAATCGGCGCTGATTAATCGTCTAGTGAAAAAAAAGGTGGTAGCCAGTGCTCGAAAACCTGGCGTCACTCGGCAACTCCGATGGATTCGGATTGCTGATGATCTGGAATTACTGGATGCCCCCGGAATCTTACCGGCGCAGTTAAAAGATCAAGTAGCCGCTCTTAAGTTAGCTATTTGCGATGACATCGGCCAAGCCGCCTACGACAATCAGCGTATTGCTAGTAGCCTGATTGAGCTTTTTAGAGTCATGGAAGATCAGATTGAGGATTCACCATACCTATTTAGCCTAGAGCATCGATATCATTTATCAGTTAAAAATCTCACTGGAGACTCTTATCTACAAGTACTCGCAGAAATTCGATACCAAGGCGATCTCGAACGCACCGCTCGCAGCATCCTTCACGACTACCGAGTCGGTCACCTTGGTCCACTGACTCTAGAGTGGCCAATGACAGCAAATTCAATCTGATAAACGCTTAACAGTTGCAGAGTGTGAGCCTTGAGGCATCAGTGGGTACTCTAACTTCGACAATTGAGACTGGCTTCCCAACTCTAGCTTTCATGATTTTGCTGGAGTTGATTATCCAAAGGCAATGGATTTTACGCTTTAACATTGGCAGAATGCTTGGTGAGTAAAACATATCTGCTATTAAGTATTTTTAAGCAAATTTCAATTGAACAATTGGCAAGTCAACAAGTCTGTCGGTCATTAGCATTTGAAAGTCTCACATAAAATGGCAAAAACTTATGAATAAGTCCGATAGACTGCTATTTCAATTAAGCAGGGATTATTTTCATTGGGTATTATTATCGATACTTCTAGGTTTTTCAGGCGCATTATTTAATGGCATTGGCATGACCTTGGTTATACCAATTGTGATTAATTTTTTAGGGTTAGATATTATTTCCTCAAGCAATCTTCCTCCCCTATTAGAAACTTTATTTTCAGTTTTTGACGACATCCCACCGCAGTATAAACTTACTGCAATGATGGGGACAATATTTCTGACTATTGCCCTTAAAGGGCTCACAATGTTCTTAACTTCATTTGCAGCGGCTTCACTGGCCAAACAAGTATCTAAAAAATTGCGCAAGGAGTGTTTTCAGCTGATTTTAGACTTGGATTTGGAATATTTTTCAAAAACCAAGTTGGGAGACTTGATGAACTATATCAATACAGAAGTTTCCCGTGTCTCAACATCAATAAATAATATTATTCAGGTTCTCACAAGCGCCACCAGTATTCTAGTATTTTTAGGGATTTTGGTGTCGATTTCGTGGAGATTAACGCTAGTATCAACTTTAGTTTTAGGATTTTTAGCGCTTGTCAACCAAATCTTTATTAAATATGCGAAGGCAGCAGGGAAAGAACTTTCAAAGTCATCATCAGCCTATTCAATCCACTTGGTCGAAGTCTTATCTGGTATTCGGTTAATTAAGTCGGTTGCAAATGAGGACATGGAATTTCGTGAAACGAATTACCTCATCAACAATAGAGAAGCCGCAAATTTTAAATCTACAATGAGTTTTGCTGCGGTTGGCCCTGTCAATGAAGTATCCAGCGTTGTTGGCATTGTGATTTTAGTGATTGCTGGCAGAATTATTTTCTCTTCAAATCTTGAATTCTTTTCTTCAATTATTCTGACTTACCTTTTCATCCTGACGCGACTACTCCCATTCTTTAATAAGCTGTATTCAGCGCGAAATCAGTTGGCCAATGCATCTTCCGGCGTTGAAAATCTGGAATATTTTCTCAACCGGGCAGATAAGCCTATCATGCTACCCGGTAAGCGCAACTTCGACGAACTTAAAAGTGATATTCATTTCAGTTCGCTTTGGTTTCAATATCCACAAAGCGATCAGTGGAACTTACAGAATATCGACATCACTCTTCCCAAGGGCAATACGTTGGCGCTTGTTGGCTCTTCAGGGGCTGGCAAATCAACGATGGCAGATTTGCTAGCTCGTTTTTACGATCCCACCAAAGGGGAGATTAAAATTGATGGCACCGATTTGAAAGAGTATGACGTCCATCAATATCGCAAAAAGATTGGCATCGTCAGCCAAGAGACCTTTCTCTTTAACACATCGGTCAGAGAGAATATTAAATATGGCTACCCCTCTGCTACCGATGAAGAAGTCTTTCAAGCTGCCAAGCTTGCTAACGCTGCAGACTTTATTTTAGCCTTGCCTGAAGGGTTTGATACTCAAATTGGCGATCGCGGCGTGCGTCTATCGGGTGGACAACGTCAACGCCTGTCAATCGCTCGAGCGCTACTGCAAAATCCTGAAATTTTGATCTTAGATGAGGCAACCAGCGCCCTCGATACCGTTTCAGAGAGATTAGTACAGCAAGCATTAGAAAACTTGAGTCAAGATCGGACAACATTAGTCATTGCCCATAGGTTATCCACCATCAAAAAAGCCGATGAGATTGCTGTGCTAGACAAAGGTGAAATTGTTGAAGTAGGTGATCATCAAACGCTTCTCCAACAGGGCGGTCACTACGCTCACTTACACTCCATCCAGTTTTCAGATACGGCTGAAGACTCTGCCCCCTCAGACGAAACTATATCAGAACTCAACTTGGCACAAAACAGTCTGAGTGAAGTCTCTTATAAGATCCGTTCTCAAATGAATGGAATTTTAGGCGTATTAGAACTATTGAGCTATGGTGCAGAAGATGCTTCCAAGGAAGAGCAAGAATACACATCCCAAGCCTATCAAGCATCATTAGGAGTTTTGCAGTCCTTAGAGGTGCTCGAACACAAAATCATAGCCGGTAAACAGTAAAGTTACATCTAAAATCCCATGTAATTTCTATGTGACACTGTCACGCCTGCTGACACTTTCAATATTAAAATAGAGCCTTTGCTAATTGAAAATAGTTTATCGATTAGGTCATAGGTTTTGTTTTATTTCTCAATTTCAATTAAGCTGCCTTTTTGTTCTGAAAATTCTTCAAGCAATATCTACTTAACTGCCTTTATCTATTACTAGTAAAGCTCCCGCCATGACTCAACTAGTCAGTATCAACCAGTCAGTCGCTCTTAAATTATTCTAGGATCAAAGAAATGAAGCTGTGCGTTGTTGCCCCTAACGGCAATATATACTCCGAAACGTTTATTCACTCCCACATGCATCACCTGAATGTTGATACAGTCAACTTAGTTGGAGAAGGTTCATTTTTCCCTCAGCGAGTGTTAAATGGAAAAATATTACATCAGCCAAATATATTCCAGAAAGCAAGTCGTCGAATTTTAGAGGTTTCAGCATCGAACTCACAGCTAATCGACAAGCCAAAAGAACAGGCTCTATGTAATTACTTAAAGCAACAGAAAGTTGACGTGGTTTTAGCGGAATATGGACCAACCGGTGTGGCCGTATCGTCTGCTTGTGAGAATGCCAGAATTCCGCTCGTAGTTCACTTTCATGGATACGACGCTTTTCAATATTCCACGGTTGAAAAACATAAAAAAGGATATGCAAGGCTGTTTGACCGAGCAGCATTGTTAATTGCCGCATCGCAGAGTATGGCCAATCAACTTTGCACGATTGGTGCTTCCCATGACCGTATTGCTGTCAATCACTATGGGGTCAACGTTAGCAAATTTAAGGGAGGCGATCCGAGCATAGCTCCTCCACATTTTGTTGCCGTGGGTCGATTTGTCGAAAAGAAAGCACCACAGCTAACTGTACTCGCTTTTCAAAAAGTACTTGAGCATGTGCCTTCGGCTCGTCTGACGATGATCGGCGATGGTCCCTTGTTAGAGGCCTGTCGGCAAATTATTTTTGCGCTCAATCTTGAAGAACAGATCTCATTGCTAGGCTCGCGTTCCCCCGACGAAATTGTTGAACATTTCAAAGAGGCGAGAGCCTTTGTCCAACATTCCTTAAGGACAAGTTCTGGCGATAGTGAATCCTTGGGAGTGGTCTTTCTGGAGGCTGGTGCCATGAGCTTGCCATCAGTAGGCACCAAGCATGATGGGATTCCAGAGGTCATTGTCGAGGGAGAAACGGGGCTGCTTGTCGAGGAAGGAAATATTCAGACATATGCCAATCACATGATCACATTAGCCAAAGATCCGCAGCTAGCTAAAACGCTTGGCGAAGCGGCGCGTCAGAGGATTGAAAGAGATTTCTCTGAAGAAAAATCTCTTTCAAATTTGCATAAAATCCTAAGTTCTGTAGTTGAAAATCGCTAATTTACATGAGCACTCTAAATGAACTAAGCTCTGCTGCGATAACCAACAATAAAATCGTTGTTTGCCTATCAAGAAAGGTTGGTTTTTTCGCATTATTTTTTCAGATTCTCGGTCATATCTATCAGGCCGACAAGGAGGGTGCTATACCTGTTGTATTTTTTGGTAGCAACTGCCTTTATTGGTCAAAGGATGGCTATGATGGGCGTCAAGGAAACGCTTGGGAATATTACTTTGAGCCGGTTACTAGCTTGAGAATCGAGCATATTTTCAATGAGCCGATTGAGCGGCTTAGACATGCCAGTATTTTTGAGTATTCAAAGGCTGATATCACCCATAATCCTCCTGAAGAGTACACCGGAGATACGCGCGGCAGCATCTTAGTTCCAGATAACGTGAAGGTTACCAACTGTTGGGCGGAATTCGATCCAGGTCAGCAGGAAATTCATGAAGAACGAAGAAGTATTTTTCGCAGTTTGATTGACCGCTATATCAGGATCACACCAAATATTGAAGCGAAGATCGAGAGATTCTATCAGCATGAATTTGTAGGTAAAAAATTAATTGGTGTACACATGCGCGGCACTGAGCGCAGTGTTGAAGTCACTGGATGGTACGGGAAGCCGCATTTAGATGAGCAGACTTACATGCGTGAGGTTGATATGGCGCTGAAGAAGTTTCCCGATGCTCAAATCTTCTTGGCGACAGACACTCAAAATACCGTCGATATTTTTAAAGCCCGCTACAAAGAAAGACTCTTAACCTATGATGCTCAGAGATCGGATGAGGGCAATAGTCCGCATCTGCAGTTTGGTGGTGCTGTTTTAGGAGAGCAGGTTCTGATTGAGTCAATCATGCTGTCACGTACAGATTTCCTCATTCACGGCATCTCTAATGTAGCTTTTGCTGCCCTCTGCTTTAATCCCGAATTGTCTCATCTCAATGTCTATTCGAAATACGGAAAGGCAATGGAGATGAAAATGAAGACCGATGGACAATTTCGCTCTTTTACACAAAAGATCAAGCGGCGCGTCAAAACTTTACTGAATAAATAAGTGAATCATGGAAATTTACTTACTCAACTATGCGGACGATCGCTTCGGGCACAAAGGTGGCAGATTTATTAAAAATCAAAAAAACCTGAATGAATCTGCAAAACAGCAAGGCATAAAGAACATCATCTCTTGGAGTTGGCCAACGTTTTCAGCGACATCTTTTTATGACAAAAACAAGGAATATCTAGACAAAAATCGCTTCGAGAATGGCGCTGTTTGGAAGCCATTTATTGTTCAAAATTTACTTGACGAAATCGATAATGGAGATGTCATTTTTTATTATGACTGTGGCCGTTATGAAATCAATCGACCTGTAGATACGTTAGTTAAGCTATGTGAGAAAAACGGCGGCACACTGTTTCATGAATGGGGAGAAAAAAACTCGAAGTATACAAAGCGAGATGCTTTTGTTTACATGGACTGCGACTCACAGAAGTTTTATGGGGCAAAGGCACTTCAGAACACTTGGTTTTTGCTTCAGAAAAACGAGTTTACTCAAAAATTCGTCAATGAATGGTTGCAATTTAACCTTGATGAGAGAATCGCATCGTATATAAAACCCAACACTTGCGGCCTGCCGAACATTCTGGGATTTGTCGAAAATCGGGGCGACCAAACTATCTTTTCCAATCTTGCCATCAAATACAATCTGCGAACTTTTGCCGGTGCGGGAGGAGTCAAGAACCGGCATGTAGATAATTTTGTTGATTCTCTGGCACTTTCGGCCAGGGCCAAGCACTTTATCTTTAAATCGCAGAAACAGCTCAAGTCATCGATAAAGTCGGCAGCTTACCAAGCATGCAGTATCAGTAGATCGCTAAACTTTAAGGTAAAAGATGAGCCGTTTTGTTTATATTCGGCTGGCGGCGCAGTCAAAGAACTGTGGATACAGGCTTCGTCAAAGCAACAAACGCTGCGAGCCATCCTTTCCTTAATTGCCCCAGATTCAAAAATCGTTGAAGTGGGTTCAAATGTTGGGGTCACGACCATTCCAATGGCGCTAAGAGCTGCCCAGGGCAAAGTTTGTGCCATAGAAGCTGATCCTAACCTATGCACCTTACTAGCCAAAAACCTCGAACTCAATGCATGTGCTGAGCATGTTTCAATTGCGCCGGTTGCGGCCTGTGAGCAAGCGAGCAGCGTCATGCTGCAAATCAATCGCCAAGGCCGTGATACTTTCAATACAGTTGGCAAGCCCATCGACGAAAATTGCGATATTGTCGCCGTGAAAGAGGTGCCAGCGCAGAGTCTCACTCAGATTCTCAATGAGCAGACGTTTCCACAGCCCGACTTACTCCTGATCGATGCTTCAGGCGCTGAACTCCCCATCCTGAAGGGCGCTACGGCGATACTTGAAAAAGACTCAGCCCCGATAGTGGTCTACAACTGTCTGCATCGAGCTTGCTTAGGATTTGATTATCAGCCTTCTGAAATCCAAGAGTTCCTGAGGGCTTACGGATATCACCTCTACAAAATGGGAACAACACAAGATCTAGAAGAACTTCCCGAAGAATCTAAGCATGAGGGCTTTATTTTCGGATTTAAGAACGGCCCAAAAAACCAGTTTCCATAGTCTATCAATATTTTAGTATTGCACTCGCAGTACTTTGATAACAGCTAAATTAGTCAATTTTACTAGTCAGATATTTTTAATATAGTTCTTATCTCTAGCTATTCTTGAAAGGGTTCAAAAATCGATATGGCATCTCGCAAAAATACTTCGAAGACGTACGTCGACTCGATTATATGGATGAATTTATTGTTTGTAGGTTTAGTGCTGTGTCTGCATTCAGTAAATTATACCAAAGACTATTTGTGGGAAATCACTCACCGCTTCATCAATCCTTATGAGGCGGGCATCGATCAGATCCTTCAAAAGCTAGCGGTTGGAGGATTTTTATTTCTTTCAGGATACAAACTAGCGCTATCTAAAAAATTGGAGCCAACGAAAGCGTTTTTGATTGGTCGCCTTTTACGCATTTATCCCTTATATTTCCTGGCGGTAATTGCATCGACCTTTACAGCTTATCCGTATGCATTTGACTTGCTGCCAAATTCAGGAAATTTTGTCATGCATATTCTTGCATTACAGTCCTGGCTTCCCAATTTTTTTCAAGCTAATTACTTAACTATTTGGTTTGTTAGCAATTTATTTTTCTGCTATGCGTTATTTCCTATTTTACGAATACCGACAAAGCGATCGCGGCTATTACTGATGCTCTCCTTATTGACAGCCGGCATTTATCTGGCTAGGTTTGCTTGTCTTGCTTTATTTAGAGTCGATTTCTTCCCAGGAGATTTTGACATCTATTTTCTATTTTTTGGATTTGGCATGGCCTTCTCTGTGTCATCGCAGCAAGATCATAAATCATTTTCAAACACAAAGTTGGCCATTCTCGTAGCTACTTTGGTCGCGAGTATGATCGCCTTTATTGGTTTAAATCTCTACTTACCTAAAGATGCACCAACGTTCTTTGTTTTGAAACGAACTGTCGTGTTTGGGTTCACCTTGCCGGCTTTTATCGTAATGTTTTCGCAATTGAGTAAAGTAGGCATCTCAAAGCAACAGGCCTATCTACTGAAGTATCTCAACACTGCCTCTTTTTGTGTCTTTCTGTTTCATAGACCCATTTGGGCTGTTATGAGCACCCTTTGGAACAACCCATCCTATCTGCAATCTGTGTTTATCTTAGGTGTCGGGATACCGTTTATTTTTGTGGTTTCTTACCAGCTTCAATTCTTTTATGCTTCTAGAGTTTTTCCCTATTTGAAGCAAATACGATCAGCCAAATAGCAGCGTGAAGTGAGCACAAGAAACAGCCTCTCCTGAGCTATGGTTCGTCTATAGATATAAAAAATAAATCTATAATTTGTTGCTATTGTAAAATTCCTGCCACTGATTCAGGCGAGCTTCGCTGAAGAAATTCTCTAGAAATTTTCTAGAATCCCCTGGAATCTTTGACATGCCGGAGGGTTTACGAAGATTTTTTAGCCCTACTTCCACAACTTCGTGCTCTAGCTCCCACCATTCAGAAAGTTTTTTCCCATAATGCTCAGGATTTTCCAGGAATTCTTCGAAGTGAACGACTCGATATTTGTTGTCGGGCACCTGACTAAACTGACGTTCTATATAAATATAGTTGCTTTCGGCAATTCGAGCTTGATAATAAACGTTATCGGTGAACTTCCTGCGAATTGCACTGTAGGTGGCGGCAATGGGATTGCGGTATAAGACTAAATATTTGACATCAATAGTATCTTTTGTGAGCTCTTCAAAATTTATAATATCTGGACGGCGAAGCGACTCTCTCGGCTGTTCATAGGGAAATGAAGTGTGCTCAAATAGGTTTTTAACTTGATTAGCTTCGTATTTCTGAAATATGTTCTTCAACTTATCCTTTAAATCCTTTTGGCCGATAAAGCTGAATAGACCTTCATGCTTTTTAAACTTCTCGTAATCCCAGTGATTAGCTAATAAGTCATGCCATTCGCCTTCGAAGACGGAATCATCTCGCTTTGTGTAATCAGACAATATTGAACCAATCATGTGATGACCAGTCCCTTCTACCCCAATCACAAACAGAAATTTCATAGTGTTCCTAAGACAATATCTTTTATATAGTTCCCGGAATTAATAGAAGTTTCATGCTGATGCAGCTCGATTCTCCGAAGAAAATTGGATTCGGTAAATCTGATTATTCATTTCTCTAGTGAAGAGGAAGCTGTCGCCGGGTAACGTCAGCAGCCCGACCGATCTGCTTAAGGTGGTGGGGCTGCTCGGGTCAATCAGGAACCCAGTCATAAATTCTTCTTAGTGGCACAAGGCTTCTCCAGATTCGTCGAAGAGTACAAATACTAGTTTGTAGCCAGCACCTTGGCTACGTTTTCAGAAACCACGAAAGGTCGCGAAGGCAACACCATTGCGTTACTGGTTGGCAAAGGTGACACGTTCATTAGCAGAAGTAACTGAAGCCAAAATTTCTGATATTGCTAAAATACTGGGCTTAGGTTAGCGATCGCCCAGCAAATTAGGGTGAATGCCTATGGTAGTTGTTTGGAGGTGCAACTAGCAGTGAACCGATGTACTGATTTCCGCATTTGTTTGCTGCTTTGAGCAAGCAGGTACTCGTCAGGTGCTGAAAAGCAATATTAAGTGAACATACGGGTTGGCTACAGAGCTAGCGTGCACATCCTCTATTCTGGGCATTACTAAAAAGCGTACCGTCTTCTGACAATTGTTCTATGAACAACGCCGCTGATCAGGTTGAACTCCAACACCTGTCTAACTACACCGCTGTTGAAACTGTCTACCAAGGGACTCGCACGCTCGTTTATCGAGCTGTTTGCCGCAGCGATGATCAACCTGCGGTGATTAAAATTTTGCGGAGCTCTCACCCTCACCCTGATGAGCTCTTACAGTTTCGTAATCAATACACGATCACCAAAAATCTAGCTATTCCCGGCGTTGTGCAACCCATAGCGCTGGAGACTTACGGCAACGGCTATGCCCTAGTGATGGCGGATGTCGGCGGCATATCGCTCGATCAGTATCTCAAAGCGCACCCGCTATCGGTTGAGGAGGTGCTAGCGATCGCTCAACAATTTGCCGATATTCTCCACCATCTGCATCAGGCCCACGTCATCCACAAGGACATTAAGCCTGCCAACGTTCTGATTCATCCTGAAACACAGCAAATTTGGCTGATCGACTTTAGCATCGCTTCGCTACTGCCCAAGGAAACCCAAGAAATTCAAACCCCTAGCGGCTTAGAGGGCACTTTGGCCTATCTTGCGCCCGAGCAAACCGGACGGATGAATCGCGGCATCGACTACCGTGCCGACTTTTACGCTCTTGGCGTCACGCTATTTGAGCTGCTCACTGGAAAGTTGCCCTTCCAGTCAGAGGAGCCAATGGCGTTGATTCACAGCCATATTGCCCAGCCGCCGCCCTCGGCCCAAGCGCTGAATGCCGAGATACCGCTGCTACTGTCGCAGCTGGTGCAGAAGCTGATGGCCAAAAATGCGGAAGAGCGTTACCAAAGCGCACTGGGGCTAAAGCACGATTTGGCACTGGTGCACGAGGCTCGTCGCGCTGGAGCCGCACCGACCGCGTTGGCGTTAGGGGAAGCCGACCGCAGCGATCGCTTTCTCATCCCCGAAAAGCTGTATGGCCGCGAAGTCGAAGTGCAGACATTACTGAATGCCTTTGAGCGGGTTAGTCAAGGGGCGTCAGAACTGATGCTCGTTGCAGGCTTCTCCGGCATTGGCAAAACCGCCGTCATCAACGAAGTCCACAAACCCATCACCCGCCAGCGGGGCTATTTCATCAAGGGCAAGTTTGACCAGTTCAACCGCAATGTGCCGTTTTCCGCCTTTATTCAGGCGTTTCGCAGCCTAATACAGCAGCTGTTAGGTGAGTCGGATGCGGCGCTGCACCACTGGAAAACCAAAATTCTGGCGGCGGTGGGTCAAAATGGGCAGGTGCTCATTGACGTAATTCCGGAACTGGCTCGCATCATCGGCGAGCAGCCTCCGGTAGTGGCACTTTCCAACAGCGCTGCCCAAAATCGCTTTAACCTGCTGTTTGGTAGGTTTGTGCGGGTGTTCACCATGCCAGAGCATCCCCTGGTCGTCTTTTTAGACGATTTGCAGTGGGCCGATGCCGCCACCCTCGATTTGCTGAAGCTGCTGATGGACGAGTCGGCGGCAGGCTATTTTTTGGTGTTAGGGGCCTATCGCGACAATGAGGTGTTTCCGGTCCATCCGCTGATGATCACGCTGCAAGGATTGGAGAAACAGGGGGCGACCTGGCACACCCTGACCCTAGCGCCGCTACCTGAGGCGAGCGTGACGCAGCTGGTGGCCGACACGCTGCTGTGTGGGGCTGAGACAGCCACGCCGCTGGCGCAGTTGGTCTATGGCAAAACCAAAGGCAATCCGTTTTTCACCACCCAGTTTCTACAGGGGCTACATGGCGATCGCTGGATTACGTTTGACCCTGATCGAGGTTATTGGCAGTGTGACTTGGCGCAGGTGCAGCAGTTGGCGCTCACCGACGATGTCGTGCAGTTTATGGTGGGGCAGTTGCGCAAGCTGCCGACCGCCACGCAAGAAGTGTTGAAACTGGCGGCTTGTGTGGGCAACCGGTTTGATCTGGAAACGCTGGCGATGATTTGTGAGGGCGATCAGGCGAGCGTGTCAGAAAACTTGTGGCGATCGCTGCAAGCCGGTCTCGTGATTCCTGAAAGCGAAACCTACAAGTTTTTTCAGGGCGCATCCGTCCAGCCACAAAATTCGGCGATCGCGGTCAAAGTCGGCTATCGATTTTTGCACGATCGCATCCAGCAGGCTGCCTATACCTTAATGCCTGATCGTGACAGAGCCACCGCTCACCTAAAGCTGGCTGAAGCCCTTGAGCAAATCCACAGCACTACGGCTGCGAACAGCGCTATTTTTGACATTGTCAATCACTACAATCAGGCGGACCTCAGCGGACTAGATGCCCAGAAGTCTCGGCATATTGTGGCGCTAAACCTTAAAGCCGGTAAGCAGGCCATGGCCGCCACCGCCTTTGAATCGGCAAACGCCTACTTTGAGCAGGCCCTAAGGCTGATATTAAACCTGCATAAGCATCCCTGGCAGGCAGACTACGGGCTGATGTTTGAGCTTTGTGTTGATTTAATTAGGGTAAAAATTGCCTGCCTGCTGTGGGAGGAGTCCCGACGGGCCAGCCAGCTGCTCTATCAAAAAAGCTGCAGTCCCATCGACAAATCGGTTAGCCTGCAGCTGCTAATCGAACAAAGCACCCAGATGGGGGAATTTGCCCAGGCCATCGACGACGGTCGCGAAGCCCTAACCTTGTTAGAAGAGCACATTCCCGAGCATAATCTGGACCAAGCTTTGGAGGACGCCATTGCCGAAATCCGGCGGCAGCCGCAGGCGATCGCGCAGCTTCAGCAAGACCAGCTTCAAAGCTTAACAGACAGGCGGCTCCGGCAGGTGCTCTCAATTTTGAGCAGCCTGGATGCAGCCGCTTACTTAACGTCGGCTGACTTCTGGCAGGTGATTAATGCCCTCAGCGTCAAAATCACCCTGCTTCATGGCATCACGGCGGAAGGCGTCGCAGGGTTAGCCCGCTTTGGCCAAATTCTATGCGGCCGCCTGGACGGCAGCTACGCAGAGGGCACAGTCTTTGGCCAAAGCGCCATGGCACTGAGCGATCGCTATCCAGAGCAAAAGGGTCTGGTGTATTTTGAAATGGGGCTATCGATTAATCACTGGCTGCAGCCGCTGGCTAAAAATATCGACTACTTTCAGCTTGGATTTCAGGCGGCCATGGACAGCGGCGTTACGCTGTACGCCGACTATAACCTGATGTTTCAGCCCTACTATCGTCACTATATGGGGCAGCCCATTGCCGATAATCTGCGGCTGACTGAGCAGTATATTGCCTTTGTTGAGAAATCAAAAAACGCGCTGGCTGACGTGCTGCTGCAGGGAATGTTTTCCCACCTGCAGCGATTAGCCCTAACCATTCCTGCCGATGAGTGGCAGCAGCGCTCAACCGCGTTTATTGAGCAGGCCGAAGCCCAGCAAAACGGTTTGGCCATCGCCATACACGCCATTAGCGCTGGCCAAATTTATTATCTCTTCGGGGAGTGGGGTGCCGCAGAAGCAGCCCTAGCGACGGCGGCGGGGCGCTGCTCTGCCCTATTGGGCTATTTTTCGCTGATTGAATATGCGCTTTACTACGCCTTGACTCGCCTGCAAAAGGCCCGACCCAAAGAGGGCCCGTTAGAACAGAGGCAGATGGACAAGGACTGTGGGGTTCAGGACTGCGATGAATTTCAGGGCGTAGTTGAAGATTTAAGGCACTGGGCTAAGCTCAACCCCGGCAACTGCGGCCATAAATACGATCTAATCTGCGCGGAGCTGGGCCGCCTGCGTCAGGACTGGGCCGAGGCGATGGCTCTCTACGATCGCGCCATTGCCGGAGCGAAGCAAGGCGGCTACCTGCAGGAAGAAGCCCTGGCCAGCGAGCTGGCGGCCAAGTTTTACCTGGACTGGGGCAAGGAAAAGGTGGCAGCCGTCTACATGCAGGACGCCTACTACGGCTACTCTCGCTGGGGCGCCATGGCGAAAGTCACCGACCTAGAGGCTCGCTACCCGGAGCTGCTGCGCCCTATCCTGCAGCCGCCCGCTGCCTCCGTAGACATGCTGACTACCCTGACCAGCTTTGCGCAGTTAGCGGGCTCCGCTTCCAGCGGCACTTATCAAAGCGCCGGCGGCGCTGACTTTAACCAAGGCTTTGATTTTGCCAGCATTCTCAGGGCGTCTCAGGTCCTTTCCAGCACCATTCAGCTGGATGAATTGTTATATCAGTTCACCCAGATTATTCTGCAAAGCTCGGGGGGCGATCACTGCGCCTTGATTCTGCCCAACGAGCAGGGCGAATGGCAGGTGCGGGCAGTGGCGACTCCGGAAGATATACGGCTCTGCGCCGAGCCGCTCAACAGCAGTCAAAACCTTCCGGTCAAGCTAATTCAGTATGTTAAGAACACCCAGGAAGTCGTTGTAATTCATCAGCTTAAAACTGACTTGCCCATAGTCGACGACTATCTTAAACAGCATCAACCTAAAAGCGTTCTGTGCTTGCCTATCCTTAATCAAAGCCGCTGTATCGGCACTATTTTGCTCGAAAATCGCTTGACTGACGGAATTTTTACCGATGGGCGAATTGTTGTTCTTAATTTCCTGTGTACTCAGGCGGCTATTTCTCTTGAAAACGCCAGGCTGTACGAGTCTGTTGTGCTCAAATCTTCTGTGATTGAATCTTCTACTGACGGCATCGCCATATTCGAAGATGGCAAATATATTTATCTCAATGAAGCCCATGTCTCTTTATTTGGCTATGAAATAGACGAGCTGATGGGCCAAAGCTGGGACAAACTCTACTCTCCAGTGGAGATAGAACGCCTCAGCACTACAGTATTTCCAGCCCTAGCTCAATCTAAACGGTGGTCAGGGGAGGCGATCGCCCTGCGCAAAGACGGCAGCGCCTTTGCAGAAGAGGTTAGCCTGCTGTACTTAGACAGCAGCAAGCTTATATGCACCTGTCGCGATATTAGTGAGCGCAAAAAGACTGAGAATGCGCTGCTAGAAAGCGAGCTAAAGTTCCGTAATTTAATCTCAAATCTCAACAGTGCTGTGTATCGCTGTTTAAACAACGAAAATTGGACAATGGAGTTTATCAGTGATGCGATTTTCGATCTGTCTGGATATCCAGCTGCCGATTTTATCGACAATCATAAACGGACTTTTGCCAGCATTATTCATCCAGACGATCTAGAAATAACCTATAGCATTATTGAGAGTGTTGAAAGCAACAAACCCTACACGTTGGAGTACCGGATAGTTCATCGAGATGGTTCAATTCGCTGGGTTACAGAGAGAGGAAAAGGAGTCTTTAATGATGCCGGCGAAGTCACGCATTTTGATGGAATTATTGTTGATATTAGCGATCGCAAAGCTGCCGAACAGAAGCTATTCGAGTCTGAAACCTTTTTAAAGACCCTAGTAGATACATTTCCTCTTTCAATCTTCTGGAAAGATCGTGAATCCCGCCATATTGGTGCAAATCGAAAATTTCTTCAGGATGCTGGTTTTAAAAATGCTGAGGAAATAGTCGGTCTGAGCGATTTTGATATGCCATGGACGGAAGCTGAAGCCCTGGCTTTTCGAGCGGCTGATCAGGAGGTGATGAAGTCAGATAAACCCAAGCTCGGCATCATCAAAATTCAAACCCAGGCGGATGGAACCCAGATCTGGCTAGAGATTAATAAGCTGCCGCTCCATGATCCTAATGGCAATGTGAGCGGCATTCTTGGAACCTATCAAGATATTAGCGATCGCAAACGCGCTGAAGCCGCCGTTATCCAAAAGTCCCACGACTTAGAAAAAGCCCTTGCTGAGCTGCAGAATGCCCAGCTGCAGCTGGTGCAGAACGAGAAAATGTCGGCGTTGGGCGGTTTGGTAGCTGGTGTGGCCCACGAGATTAACAACCCCGTCGGCTGCATTCTAGGCAACGTGGGAGCGACCCAAGACTATATCAGTGACTTGCTAGGCTTACTCGACCTCTATATCGAGCAGTTTCCGGAACCAGGGCCAGATATTGCGCGTGAGCTGGACGCGGTTGACCTTGACTACGTGCGTGAAGACCTGCCCGAGCTCATTCGGGCGATGAAAGACAGCGGCGATCGCATCACTGAGATCAGCAAAAGCCTGCGCACCTTCTCGCGCGCGGATACCGACATCAAACAAGCCTTTAACCTGCATGAGGGCATCGACAGCACCGTATTGATTTTGCGTCATCGCCTCAAAGCCAATGACCAGCACCCAGAAATCGAAATCGTCAGGGATTACGGAAACATTCCTAAAATCGATTGTTTTCCGGGGCAGCTTAATCAGGTATTTATGAATATTCTGGCGAATGCGATTGACGCCTTGGATGAGGTGAGTCAGCAGCGTAGTTTTGAAGAGATGAAAGCGCATCCACACCGCATCACGATTCGCACAGCGGTAGACAATCATCAGGTGACGGTAGCGATTGCTGACAATGGACCTGGCATTCCCGAGGAAATTAAAACTAAAATCTTTGACCATTTATTTACGACTAAAAAAGTAGGTAAAGGAACAGGATTAGGGCTGGCGATCGCTCATCAAATTGTTGTTGATACCCACAGTGGTTCTTTAGAGGTACAGTCTGAACTAGGCCACGGGACAGAGTTTTTGATTAGCCTACCAGTTAAATAGCTGCCGCTGGATTTCCTGGATTAATTTCTGCGGCGAAAAGGCTGAAGATTTCTTTTGTTATTAACGAAGTAATTTAGCTGAGATCTGAGTAAAACTGGTTTAAAGATCAAGTCTATAAACCGGAAATTATTCAGCCTTGAAGTTTTTATGATGGCTATTTTTATGGAGATTCTCTGTTAGAAAATGGGCAATATTACGGAGTCAAAAAACGGTTGACTAACAGCAGATTTGGGTATATTTAGAGGCAAGTTGTTCCACTGCAAATCGTTACCATGAGCAGTCTTGCCACCTCGGTTAAAACGCCTAAATTAACTGGATATACCTTTATTGAAACGCTTTACGAGGGCAAACACACGATTGTTTACCGAGCGCTGGCTGACGATACTGAGCAGTCCGTCGTGGTGAAAGTATTAACTCAAGAAATGCCAAGCTTTGGCGAGTTGATACAGTTTCGCAATCAATATACAGTAACGAAAAATTTGGCCATCACGGGCATCATACATCCTCTGGGATTAGAGCCCTATGGCAACGGCTATGGCTTAGTCATGGAAGACTGTGCCAGTGTCGACCTTGGACGATATGTTCACCAGCAACCCCTAAACTTGTCCGATGTCCTGCTCATTGCCATTCAGTTGACCAGCGTACTGCATGAACTGCATCAGAATCGCGTTATTCATAAAGACATTAAGCCCGCCAATATCTTGATTCATCCAGAGTCAAGAACCGTTAAGCTAATTGACTTTTCAATTGCCACGCTGCTGCCTAAAGAGACTCAAGAGATTCGCAATCCCAACAGCCTTGAAGGAACTCTTGCCTATGTGGCTCCAGAACAGACTGGAAGAATGAATCGGGGAATTGACTACCGCGCCGATTTCTATGCCCTGGGCGTCACTCTATTTGAACTTTTCACGGGACAACTGCCGTTTCAATCTACCGATCCCATTGAACTGCTGCACTGTCACATGGCACAGCAGCCTCCCTTGCTCAACGATATCAATGCAGAAATGCCGTTAGGGTTAGCCCTGCTGGTGCAAAAGCTGATGGCCAAAAATGCCGAAGATCGCTATCAGAGTGCGCTCGGCTTAAAGCACGACTTGGAGTACTGTTTGCAGCAGTGGCAAGCCACAGGCACGATCGCTCAGTTTGAACTGGGTCAGCAAGATTTGAGCGATCGCTTCCTCATCCCCGAAAAGCTCTACGGACGTGACGTGGAAGTTCGAACGTTGTTGGAGTCCTTCGAGCGAGTTGCCCAAGGGACTTCAGAACTGATGCTAGTAGCAGGCTTCTCCGGCATCGGTAAAACTGCCGTTGTTAACGAAGTGCACAAGCCCATCACCCGGAAAAAGGGCTATTTTATCAAAGGTAAATTTGACCAGTTTAATCGCAATATTCCACTGTCTGCTTTTATTCAAGCCCTGCGAGATCTCATTGGACAGTTGTTGAGTGAAAGTGATGCTCAATTGCGGGAATGGAAAAGTAAGATTCTGAATGCCATCGGAGAAAATGGTCAAGTCATTATTGACGTTATCCCGGAATTAGAGATTATTATTGGGCCGCAGAAACCTGTGCCAGAATTATCAGGAAGTGCTGCTGAAAATCGCTTTAAGCTACTTTTAGGTAAGTTTCTTCAGGTGTTTACCACTGAAGACCATCCGTTAGTTATTTTTCTCGATGATTTGCAGTGGGCAGATTCGGCGTCGCTTGGCTTGATAGAGCTGATGATGGTTGATGCTTCCAATGCCTATCTGCTGATTATCGGGGCTTATCGAGATAATGAAGTCTTTCCAGCGCACCCACTGATGTTGCTCCTGACTGAAATCGAAAAAGTAGATTCAAAAATCAATACGATTACCCTGGCACCTCTATCCGAGGAAGATATTAACTGTTTAGTCTCAGATGTACTTGACTGCAGGGAAACTGTAACCCGGCCATTGACAAATTTGGTTTATCGAAAAACACAGGGTAATCCATTTTTTTCGACTCAGTTTCTGTCGGGATTATACGAAGAGAACCTAATTAAGTTCAATAAAAAATTAGGGTATTGGGAATGTGATATTACGCAGGTGAGCCAGTCGGCGCTGGTCGATGATGTCGTGATATTTATGGCACAGCGACTGCAGAAATTATCCACCAGCACTCAACATATTCTGAAATTGGCAGCTTGTGTAGGCAATCAGTTTAACCTAGCTACCTTGGCCATTATTTCAGAACAGTCGTCCATCGATGTCGCCAACGCTTTGTGGCAAGCACTACAGGTAGGGTTAGTGCTGCCAAACAGTCAGACTTATAAGTTTTTTCAGTCAGAGACAACCGCGCCGATTGATGGTGGCTGCTCAGTTGATTTGACCTATCGATTTCTGCATGATCGAGTTCAACAGGCAGCCTATTCGCTGATTCCGGATGATCAAAAGCAGGCAACACATCTCAAGATTGGCCGTTTGCTGTTGGAGAAGAGTTCAGACTCTGAGCGTGACGAAAAACTATTTGATATTGTGGGCCATTTGAATATTGGGCAGCCGCTCATCACCTTACCTAAACAGCGGAGTGAGCTGGCTCAGCTAAATCTTACGGCGGGTCAAAAAGCTAAATCAGCGACGGCCTATCGTTCCGCAATTGCCTATTTGACTCAGGGAATTGAGCTGCTGGAACCAGATCACTGGCAATCGCAATATGCCCTATCGCTGGCACTGCATGAGGCGATCGCAGAGGCAATTTATTTAAGTGGAGCCTTTGAACAGCTCAATGCCATGGTTGATGTCACCCTAAAATCTGCCAGAACCCTACTCGATAAAATTGCCGTTTATGAGACTAAGATTCAAGCCCATATGGCCCAAAATCAGCTCACAGATGCAATTAAAACCGGGTTGAATGTGCTGAAACAGCTTGGTATCGAACTGCCAGAAACTCCTAATAATATTCAGATTTTACTGGGATTAGTTAAAACTAAATTGCTGTTAAAGGGGAAATCTCCTAAAGATTTGGTTGATCTGCCGACTATGACCGCTCCAGAAAAATTAGCGGCGATGCGGATTCTTTCAAGTATGATATCAGCGGCATTTAGCGGTGCGCCCAAGCTTTTGCTGCTGGTTACCTTTCAACAAGTTCGACTATCGGTACGGCACGGCAATATGCCCCTGTCGGCGTTTGCCTACGCCTGGTATGGCACCATTCTGTGTGGGGTTTTTACTGATATCAATACAGGCTACGAATTTGGACAATTGGCCTTAAGCGTTTTGGAAAAATTCCAGGCCAAAGATCTCCGTTGCCGGACAGGCTTTACGGTAAATTCGTTCGTTAATCCTTGGAAACATCACCTCTCGCTAACAATGCCGGGGCTCCAGGAAGCCTATCAAAGCGGGGTCGAAACTGGCGATCTGGAGTATGCCGCCTGGTCAGCTTTACTTCAAGGGATGCACTTATATTGGAGCGGCGATGACCTCTCAAATGTGGTGTCCATTGTTCAGGCCCACAATGAAGCAATCAGTCGATGGAAACAAAATAATGCTCTGGTTTACAATCAGACTTACCATCAGGCCGCCTTCAATTTAATGGATAATGCCCCTAAACCCAGTCGTCTTAGCGGGCCTCACTATTCAGAAAACCAGGATTTGTCTGCGCAGCTTGCCGCTGGCGATCGCACAGGGCTGTTTTTGTCTTATCTCCAGCAGTTGCAGCTTCGCTATTTGTTTGATGAGGTAACCGATGCAGTTGATGCCGCTAACCATGCTAGATGCTATGAAGATGCGGGAACAGCGCTTTTCCTGAATATCCCTCTTTATTTGTATGATTCGTTGGCACGTCTGGCTACTTATGCCACGGCTACTCGAACTGAGCAACGACGTTTAGTTCGTCAGGTTAATAAAAATCAGCAGAAACTCAAAAAATGGTCGCAGTTTGCTCCAGAAAATTCGCTGCATAGCTGGTATTTGGTGGAAGCTGAAAAATGTCGGGTGCTGAAACAGACCACCCAGGCGATTGATTATTACGATCGCGCGATCGCCGCCGCCAAGGCTCACGCCTATCAACAGGAAGAAGCGCTGGCCCATGAACTGGCAGCAAAATTCTATTTGAGTTGGGATAAGCAAAAAATTGCGGCCAGCTATCTGCAATCGGCCTATTACTGTTACGCCAGATGGGGAGCCAAAGCCAAAGTCGCGGCGCTAGAAGCTCGCTATCCTGAGCTGCTGCGTTCTATCCTGCAGCCGTCACGGGCGACGCAAGAAATGCTGAACACGCTGATCACCATTTCCCCGCCAATGGTTTCAAGCCACACGGGCCGTCGGCATAGTTCCAGCAGTACCGGTCTTAACCAAACGTTTGATTTTGTCAGCCTGCTGAAAGCGTCCCAGATGCTATCTAGCAGTATTGAGCTCGACGAACTATTAAGTCAGCTCTCTCAAATTATTTTGCAGAACTCAGGAGGCGATCGCTGTGCAATTATTCTCCCTGATGAGGCGGGACACTGGCAGGTACGGGCGATTGCTACGGCTGAAGATACGCAGCTCTGCGCTGAGTCTTTAAATAGCCATGTTGAGCTCCCCATTAAGCTGATTCAATATGTCAAAAACACTCAAAAAGTCGTTGTGATTGATGATCTAGAAACCGATTTGCCGGTGCTAGATGACTACCTCAATCAGCAGCAGCCGAAGAGCATTTTGGCCTTGCCTATTCTCAATCAGGGGCGTTGTCTGGGGATTCTAGCCCTAGAAAATCGCCTCACCAGTGGTGTCTTTGTCGATGAGCGCATTTTAGTGCTCAGCTTCCTTTGTACCCAAGCCGCCATTTCCCTGGAAAATGCGCGACTTTATCAGCAAGAAAGAGACCGATCTGATCGGCTAGTTCGAATTCAACAACGACAGCAGCTTTTAATTCAACAAACCCCGATTGGGGTCATTGAGTGGAGTGCTGATTTTGAGACTCAGGCTTGGAACCCTGCGGCAGAAAAGATCTTTGGCTATCAAGCAGAAGAAATCATAGGTCGCCATCTTGGCTGCGTTGTCCCTGAAGAATATCAGGCTTATGTTGATGATGTTGCCGCCCAAATCCTGAATCAGGAAGGTGGCCTGCACGCGATCAATGAGAACATCACTAAAGACGGTCGCAGAATCATTTGTGAGTGGTTTAACGCGCCAATATTTGATTTGGAGGGCAAAGTTTGCGGAGGCATTTCCATGACGTTGGATATTAGCGATCGCAAAGCTGCCGAGCAGAAGCTATCCGAGTCTGAAACCTTTTTAAAGACCCTATTAGATACATTTCCTCTTTCAATCTTCTGGAAAGATCGTGAATCCCGCCACGTTGGTGCAAATCGAAAATTTCTTCAGGATGCTGGTTTTAAAGATGCTGAGGAGATAGTCGGTCTGAGCGATGTTGATATGCCATGGACGGAAGCTGAAGCCCTGGCTTTTCGAGCGGCTGATCAGGAGGTGATGAAGTCAGATAAACCCAAGCTCGGCATCATCAAAATTCAAACCCAGGCGGATGGAACCCAGATCTGGCTAGAGATTAATAAGCTGCCGCTCCATGATCCTAATGGCAATGTGATCGGCATTCTTGGAACCTATCAAGATATTAGCGATCGCAAACGCGCCGAAGCCGCCGTTATCCAAAAGTCTCACGACTTAGAAAAAGCCCTTGCTGAGCTGCAGAATGCCCAGCTGCAGCTAGTGCAGAACGAGAAAATGTCGGCGTTGGGCGGTTTGGTGGCTGGAGTCGCTCACGAAATTAACAATCCGGTCGGCTGCATTCTTGGTAATGTGGGGGCCACACAAGACTACATTAGTGACCTGTTGGGTCTACTCGACCTTTACGCTGAGCAGTTTCCGGAACCAGGGCCAGATATTGCAGATGAGTTGGACGCGGTTGAGCTTGACTACGTGCGCGAAGACCTGCCCAAGCTCATTCGGGCGATGAAAGACAGCGGCGATCGCATCACTGAGATCAGCAAAAGCCTGCGCACCTTCTCGCGCGCGGATACCGACATCAAACAAGCCTTTAACCTGCATGAGGGCATCGACAGCACCGTATTGATTTTGCGTCATCGCCTCAAAGCCAATGACCAGCACCCAGAAATCGAAATCGTCAGGGATTACGGAAACATTCCTAAAATCGATTGTTTTCCGGGGCAGCTTAATCAGGTATTTATGAATATTCTGGCGAATGCGATTGACGCCTTGGATGAGGTGAGTCAGCAGCGTAGTTTCGAAGAGATGAAAGCGCATCCACACCGCATCACGATTTGCACAGCGGTAGACAATCATCAGGTGACGATAGCGATCGCTGACAACGGTCCCGGCATTTCAGAAAAGATTAGGGCCAAGATTTTTGACCATCTATTTACTACCAAAGGCGTGGGCAAAGGCACCGGACTGGGATTGGCGATCTCCCGCCAAATCGTCGTTGAGACCCACAGCGGCACTTTAGAAGTTCAGTCGGAATTGGGTCAGGGTACGGAATTCTGTATGCGGTTGCCAATTAGTTGAGTTAACGAATAGCAAAATCTAATAAAAATTCGGAATGCCTCAAGTTGACCGCCCCAAATCCAGCAGCTTGGTGGCTACGGCCTCATCCACAGGCATTACTGACAGTCGATTGCCACGCTTGACGACCAGCAATTCCTCTGGCGAAAATGTCTCCTTTAGCTTATCCAGGGTGATTTGCTCAGCAAAGGTTTCGACATAGCCAACTTTGACTGTGCGCCAGCGGGGTTCCTCCAACGTAGATTTGGGGTCGTAGTATTTACTTGATTCGTCAAACTGCGTTGGATCAACGATGTCTGCTGCGATGATTTTCATCAGCCCGACAATTCCTGGCGGTTTAGTGTTGGAGTGATAGAAAAAGGCTAAATCACCCACCGCCATCTCGCGCAAAAAATTACGCGCCTGATAGTTGCGTACGCCATCCCAAATCTCTTCGGGGTCGCGTTCCAAATCAGCGATGCTGTACACATCGGGTTCAGATTTCATCAGCCAATATCGCATCGGTCGTCAGAGCCTCTAGTAAGCGAATGTGGTCAGGGTTTGTCGGCGTTAAAACGGCTTGACGTCCCCCTGAAGATTCATAGGCAAGGTCAATTCTTAGTGGTTCAGGGGGCAAATATCTCAGTCGCTCTGCCCATTCAATCACGACTATCCCCGGCGAGTATTCTACCCCTTCCCAATAGCTTTCGAGAAACAGGCGATCGCTCTCTGCCCCCTCCAACCGATATAAATCCACGTGGTAAAGCGGCAGTCGTCCGCTGTCGTACTCGTTAATCAGCGTAAAGGTAGGACTGTCAATTTCATCAGGAATGCGGAGTCCTTGGCCGAGTCCTTTCGTCAGCGTCGTTTTGCCCGCCCCTAAATTCCCCGTCAGCAGCAACACCGTGCCTGCGCCGAGCCGCCCTCCCAGCCACTGGCCCAGCGCCAACGTCGCGAGATCGTTTGGCAGTGTAAGCGTTGTGAACATGTTGACGGAGTGTGAGGATGATGGGGTGGCAGGGGCTGAGGGTAGCTGGGCGTAAGGGTCGCCGGTTTTTTGAGTGCAGGCATCTCGCCCGCGAGCAAGACAATTTCTCTGAACGATGAACTTTTCACTCCGAATTCTACTCTCCGGCATTTTTGGGCAGGCGTAGTGCCGTGATTAGCGCGATTGTGCCGCCGATGAGGCCCCAGGTGAGCCAAAGGCCTCGATTTGCTCCTTTGCGATGGGCGACTTGCGCTGCAGTGAGGCCGATGACACAGTGCAGGACGGATAGAAAGACTACAGTGGGTTGGGAAAAATCAATGGCTACGAGGTTAGGCAAATCGGTGAGATAGGATGGTGACATTAGCGTTTTTTGGACGGTTAGTCAGGCAATGAGAGACCCGCTTTGGCGCATCAAATCACTGCCGTGGATTCCCCTCTTTCAGAATGCCTTATTAACGGTGCTGATCGCGACCGTTTTAGATATCGTGCTGCTCTTTGCGCTAACTGCATTATTAGCAATATGGCCCGAGGGCGCCAGTGCGATCGTTCAGGGCGGTGTTGTGGGCTTGCTGCTGGCCCTGTTGGCAGCCGGGGGCGTGGGAGCGCTGGCGGTAATTCTGATGGAGCGAGTTTTTCGCCATATTATCTTGGACGGCGCTACCCTGTGGGCATTAGTAGGCTGCTTGGCTGTGGTGCTGTTTGTCAAAAGCTGGCTGCCAATTCCGGCCCTATTCGTGGGCATCAGCTACATGCAATTTGTCGGCATGATGTTGGGGCTATTCTCCCAAGGCCGCTCCTATTGGCGCTGGTAGCGCCTGGCGGCGCTTGACTTCTAGCCACTCCTCCACGATGAAAGGCGCGATCGCCAGCTCTGCCGCAGTGCTGTTCACCAGCGGCAACTGGATTTTCAATGGCAGAGAGCGGTCAATCTCATTGAGCAAAGGTGCCAGGTCAAACTGTCCGACATTGGGTGGCACCGTCTTGGCTTGCGGATCAATCGCCCAGGGGAGTTGCCAATGCTGCCCCGTAAACGACCGCAAGGAAAGGGGCTGCTGACGATCAACCTGGACTGCTTCGGGAAAGCCTACCAGCCGTAGGTAGTAGCCTTGTAAGACATCACCTTCGGTGCGTTTGAAGGCGATCGCCTGCCAGGCACGATCGCTCAAGTCTCGCAGGCTCAAGCGCGATCGCACCGTGACTTGTCCGGGCCGTTCCCGGTAAACATAGACGCTAGCTTGGGCGATGGGCCCTGCCGTTAGCCACAACAGCAGGGCCAAGGTCGCAATGAGGCTCCAGCGCTGCCAACGCGGCTGCTTGCGCTCCATCCCCGCCACTGCTCACAGTTGACGCAGGTAAATCACGGTCTCTCGATAGCCGTCTGGCTGTCCCGTTTCGAGATAGCGATCGGCAGCAGATTGCAGATCATCCCTAGCCCCGGCCGAATCGCCTAAGCGCATGCGCACCAAACCCCGTTTGTAGAGCACATCTGGGTCCACCTCGTCGTCTTCGAGGGAAATGACCAGCGAGTAATCATCAAAGGCCCGCTGGGTATCGCCTATATTGTTGTAAACTTCAGCCCGGGCGGCATAGGCAGCGGGCTCATTCGGCGCCAGGGCGATCGCCTCGTTATAGTCCGCTAGGGCTGCCGCCGTGTTGCCATCCGCCAGATGCGCATCACCCCGCAGCTTATAAACTGCAGCACTATTGGGAGTCAGTGAAAGCGCTCGGGTGTAGTCCTCAATGGCATCGCTCTCGCGCCCCCGTGAAAGCTGTACATCAGCCCGCCCGGCAAAGGCCGCAGCCAGTTCTGGATTCTGTTCCAGCGCTCGGTTGAAGTCGGCGACGGCGGCGGCGGATTGTCCTTGACGGGCTAGCAGCAGCCCTCGGTTGAGATACGCATTCGGAAAAATTGGCTGTAGAGCGATCGCATCGTCTAAGTCATCAATCGCCGCATTGAGTCGATTCTGCGCTGAGTAAATAAAGCTGCGATTGTAGTAAGCGTAGGGCAGCTCATCGTTAAGTGCCAGCGCCCGCGACAGGTCAGCTTCGGCTTCTCGCAACTCACCTTCGTGATAATAAGCCGCGCCGCGACCAACATAGGCAATGACATTGTCGTTTTCGGCATCAAGCACATAGGAAAAATCCGCGATCGCCGCAAAGTAATTCTCTTCCTGGTCGTAGGCAAAGCCTCGTAGCAGATAGGCGGGTAAATCGTTCGGGTCTTGTTCAATTGCTGCCGTAAACGAGCTAATGGCGGTTGAACTATCACCGTCCTGCAGCGCCACTAAGCCCTCGTATAGCCGCGCATCTCCTAAGGAGGGATCAAGTGCTAAAGCCAACTGAGCATCGCTAAGGGCCTGTTGCGCATTACCCAATTCGTAATTGATTTCGGCTCTAAGCAAATAGGCTCGTCCAAGTTGTGGATCGAGAGCGATCGCCTGATTGAGGTTCAGTAGCGCATCGTCGACATCGAGCAAAGCTTTGTATGCCGCTCCGCGATAGAGATAGGCTTCAGCAAAGTCAGGGTCGAGGCGGATTGCTTCGGTGAAGGATGCGATCGCGCCGTTATAGTCTTCTGCCTCAAATTGATCTAGGCCGGTGTTGTAAAACTCAACGGCTGATGGTCCGGTTTCGTCTGGCACATCAGTTTCGGTAGGCGTCTCTGCCTCCTGCGCCAAAACATGCACGGGATATGTTCCTAAGATAGTTGCTACCCCAAGGAGGGCAACGGTCATTTGCGACAGTTTCATGCTTCCGTTCCTCAATTAAGATCGCCGCCCTGTAGCTGCGTCAATGGCGATAATGATACGTCAAGTTTCTTAACCTGGCATAGGTTCGTAGACGAGTTTCAGAACAGTGAAGTGCCCTTGCCAAAGCCAAAGGCCAACTCCTGTTAAAGAAATATCTTCAAGAATAAGAAAATCAATCAGGCTGAGTAATCTCCAGCCCTCAATTGCCACAGTGTCCATAGCGCCAGGGCTCCCAACCCCATCATTCGTGTCGATATTTCCCCAAATCGGGAGAATATAGAAAGGCTGCTGCGTAAGTTCTGATTCCGCATTCTGTAGGTCCCATTCTGCACTCTCCCTTCTTAGACATGACAGTTGATATTAACGCCAACTTTTGGCGGCAAAAATGGCAAACCAATAATATTGCTTTTCATAAAAGCGAAGCGCATCCTTTACTGGTCAAACACTTCTCTCAGCTCGATCGCTCGCCGGGCAGCCGCGTGTTCTTACCGTTGTGCGGCAAAACCCTGGATATCGGCTGGCTGCTGCACTGTGGGTATCGAGTGGCTGGAGCCGAGCTAGTAGAGTTGGCGATTGAGCAGCTCTTTGCGGAATTGGCGATCGCCCCCCAGATTACCCCCGTTGGCAACCTCAAGCGCTACAGCGCTGACCGCATCGATATCTTTGTCGGCGATATCTTTGAGTTATCCGCCGCCATCCTCGGTCCGGTTGATGCGGTTTATGACCGGGCGGCTTTGGTGGCCTTACCCGAGCCCGTCCGCCAGCGCTACACTGCCCATCTGCAAACCATTACCGTAACTGCGCCGCAGTTCCTCATCACCTTCCAGTACGATCAGACCCTGATGACCGGGCCGCCTTTCTCCATCAGCGCTGAAGAAGTCCAGCAGCACTACGGCGATCGCTACCGCCTTTCTCTGGTGGATAGTCAAGATGTCGCCGGCGGACTGAAAGGCAACGCTGCTGAAGAAAATGTTTGGCTCTTGCGAAACCAGCCATAAGAGCTTTGCGGGTAAATAAAGTGCCTGATTGGTAGCGGGGTAAGAGAGGGTGATTCGGTTGACCATCCCAGCGATGAAGTCCTTGCCGACGTCCCGGTGACCCATGAAGGTACTGCCTTCTCGACCCTCATGGAATGCCACACCCCCTTTGGTATTCAGCAGTTCTACATCGACAACTGGGCGCTTACTCACGCCAACTCGACGCTCAACAGCATCCGATTGGCAAAACCAACCCCCAGAAAATTGAGCGAAAGCACTGCACGTGGCGCACGCGCATCCAGTGTCTGGCTCGCAAAGCCATGGGCTTCTCAAAATCGGTCTTGATGCCCGACACCGGGTTCGGAATGTTGATTAACCGCTATAAATTTGGGCGGGCAATCTGATCGCTTTCCACAGGTCTAGAACGCTACCAGTCTCGATATATCTGTTAGATTTTCTCAGTTGGTTTACGGCTTCGGGCGAGGCTGCGGCAACGTGCTTCAGCTGCAACCTACGCGTGCTCATTTGATTCATCACGATTTGAACCCTGGCTAATACGCATCCACATCGGTAGCTGCACCTCTCCCCCAGACTGAATCCGCTCAATTGCCGCCTGCATCTCTACCCGCACATCAAACTCAGACTCCGACTTTACCGCCTGCAGCAGCGGCTCCACCGCAGTTTCATCCCCCAACTCGGTTAAAAAACGACTGGCCCGCCATCGCACCAAGCTAGAAGCATCCTGCAGGGCCGCGATCATTGCCTCACTCGCCTGCGGATCGCCCAAATCACTTAAGGCATCGCCTGCGGTGCGCCGCACAATTGCCGACTTATCCGTCTGTAGCGCCTCATGTAGGGGCTGAATGGCCTCGGCACATTCACTGGCACCCAGGAGCGCCGCCGCCCAACGACGGATTGATATCTTGTCATCTTTAAGCAGGGCAACAATAGTAGGAAACGTATCTTTGTCCACTTCAATTTGCTGAACGGCTTTGAGCCGGCGCTTCCAGTCAGACTGCTGCAGCTCGGCCAACAGTTTTTGCTGAGACTGTGCCGGTGCTGGCGCTCCGTTTGTCGGCGCGGTCTCAATTGACCTTTGCTCAAGCTGGGCCAAGTCCTGCTCGCTGATTAGCGCAGCTAGCTCATCAGCCACTTGTTGTGCAATTTCTGCTGGGTTGCCAAACTGCGGCTGGTACGGTGCCCAGCGTCGCTCGGCCACATAATCCGCCCCGGTTGCCCCAATAGCCCGCTGCAGTGCCTGGTCAAATCGCTCCGGTAGGGAAACCCGGGCCTGTTCCCCCGAACCTGACGTCACCCGTACCTGCACCGGAATTTCTCTAAACATTTGCACCGCCACTTCTACCTGGCCAAAATTTTGCGTCGGTGCTGCCGTTGCTTTGGGAGAAGCGTCATCAGAGCCGGATGCCGTGATGCTTTGGGCTAAGTTCGGATCAGCGGCGTCTGATAGGCCGATCAGGTTGCCAGCCGCAGTGAGAATCGGCCGCCAGTCGATGCTGCCCCGCCGAGTCAGAGTGATAAAGTCATCCATGATAAAAACAGACTTCACCCCGGCGATCGCCATCAGCTTTTGGGCAAAGGCGGGGGCTTCAGGATTCGCGCGATCGGCTTTGGCTTTTTCGCCCTGTTCCTGATTGAGGGTGATGGCTTTGGTGCTCACTGGAGCATCCAGATTTAGCTTCATGCAGTTAGGGCTAGGAGTGGTCTCAATTGAACGCAGTTTCATCAGTTTTTGGGTCAAGGCAACGATGGCGGACGAGGTTGACAGTGAAGTCGTGAGGTCGGTAACTGTAGTCTCACATATCGTCAGGTGAGCCAACATGAGAAAGCTTTTCTTCAGTGACGGAAGCATCCTTGAGTCAGAGCGCTGGTAAAATTTTTTGTGTTTGTCGGGCATACGCTACGTGACCGATACTGTGTTGAATTCTGAGCCCTCACTCTGGGTGCGCGCGTGACTTTTGCGGCAGGCTTTCACCCGCAATGGGTGGACGATGCTCGCCTGATGTCCCGGTTGATGCCGGTAGAGAGCGAGGGCATGACCGTAGATGCGCCGGCTTGAAGGCGCCTTCAGAATTGTTTCCAAACCATTGGAGCTGACCCATCCCCGATTCAAGGGCGTTCCATCAATTGAGCCAGAATGCCTGTAGTATCGGTACTGCCGCGCCTGCTCCTAAACTTGGCCAGGAGCTAAACTACTTTCAGCATTAGGGCTTAATCGCTGAATGATGGCAGCCCCTAATTGCAGACGGCTTTATGCCTCAGGAACGGTAACGTTGGGCAGGCTATCGAGTTGGGCAAAATATTCCGCTTCAGTGACTAAAGCCGCAGGATCACCGACGTGATCGATAAACAGGGTGCCGTCGAGGTGATCAAGCTCGTGCTGAAAAATCCGAGCGACAAAATCAGTTAATACTCGGCGATGCTGCTTACCTCGGCGATCGCTATATTCCACTTCAATTTCTGGCCAGCGATCAACTTGGCCACGCTGGTCAGGCACGCTGAGGCACCCTTCCCAATCCCTGACGACGGTATCGCCGTGAGCAATGATGCGGGGATTAATCATCGCCGTGGGCTGCATGCGCGGCGCGTTGGGATAGCGGAGATTGGGCGCTGATGCGACGATGAACAGCCGGGCAGACTCGCCGACTTGAGGAGCGGCAATGCCAACGCCATTGGCTTTTTCTGCTGTCCAAATCAGATTATTAATCAGGGTCTGCAGGCGATTGTCTAGCGTTTTGACTGGCTGAGCTACTTGGCGCAACCGAGTATCACCCAACTTGAGAACAGAAAGCTGGCGGCGGCGTTTTAGTCTAGGAAACATAGCGGCAATGACGAAGAAAGTTCACCAGGTCCAGAATTTTGACGCTGTCTTCACCATTGTGCAGGATTTATTGGCTTCCAACAGCGGTTAAGCAAGCGAAAATTGCCAACCTCGCAGCCGCAAATTTGCTGATTGACTGGCAAGTTAATCACTGCTGCTGACAGTTTTCTATCCCCATTACTGCAGCGGTAGGGCTGCCGGTCGCAGGGTGAGTTCTACCGTTTGACCTTGGCGATCAACAACGGTTGTCAGAGCGTTGCCAATATCGGTGTCTTGCACGATCGCCTGCACGGTTTCTGCGTCTTGCACAGTCTGCCCGGCCATTGCAGTGATGACATCGCCGGTGCGCAATCCTGCTTGGGCTGCTGGCGAGTTGTTTTGGATGCCTAAAACTACAACGCCACTGTCTGCCGTAATCTGCAAATTGCGGGAGTTTTGCGAATTGAGTACGTTACGCACAGCGGGCGTCAGCGATCGCATCTGGATACCGATGTAGGGATGATCAACTTTGCCCTGGGCGATCAGCTCTTGGGCAATTTCCTGCGCCGTATTGATGGGAATAGCAAATCCCAGCCCCTGGGCCCCACCAATAATTGCCGTATTCACGCCAATCACCTGCCCCTGCTCGTTCAACAAAGGCCCCCCCGAATTGCCGGGATTAATCGCCGCATCCGTTTGAATAAAGCTGACCCGCTTATCGGGGACTCGCACCTGGGAGCTAGAGCGGCCAGTAGCGCTGATAATGCCAGCGGTCACGGTGTTGTCTAAACCTAGCGGATTGCCAATCGCGATCGCCCATTCCCCGGGCCGTAACTGCTCCGAATTGCCTAACGTCACCGTCGGCAAGGCCGATGCTTCGACCCGAATCACCGCTAAATCCGTAAACGGATCTTCCCCCAAAACTTCTCCCACGAATTCCCTGCCGTCCTTCAGGGTGACGACCACCTGCTCGGCTCCTTCAATCACGTGGGCGTTGGTCAAAATCAAACCGTTCGCGTCGATGATAAATCCCGAGCCAGTGCCCTGCTCAACTCGCGTGCGGGGCTGCTCGGGGTCGCCAAAATCACCAAAGAAATCGCGGAAAAAGGGATCGTCAAATATGCGCGGGACCCGCTGCGCAACCCGGCGGGAGGCGTCGATGCGCACCACCGAGGGCCCTACTTCTTCGACCGCATCCGCAATGAAATTGTTGTTTTGAGTGACGGACGGCAATGTTTGAGCAACTTCAGTCGCCGCCGGTCGCGCATCCAGGGTGAGTTCGTCAGCTAACCAGTCCGTCAGACTGGCTTCCGAGGGCGTCGTTTGATTTAGCAGCACCAGCGCTCCCGTCCCCAGCAGGGTCAACAGCCCATAAGTAGCTGTGCGACGCTTTTTGAACAAAGGTCGTGAAGTTGAAGACGATGAGGGATTCGAGGTTGGCATAGTAATATACGCCTCCATACAGACTGCGAGGAAATGTAGAGTGTTCAAATCAGGTCGCGCGATCGCCACCCATAGTTCTGACAGAACGTTCAGAAAAGTTGAAACTTGTAAAAGGCGCTAACAGAGAACCGCCCAGAACACCACTTCTACGGCACAACGGCGAACCCACATAGTTAGAACCGTGATACGCGCTATCACTCAATCTCTCTAAACTCTTGGACGCCGATGTGATTGATAAGTTCCTCTTAAGATAATAGCGGAAAATGCCGTGTTTCCTCTAGATTTTATTGCTGCTTAAGCATCTGTGAGGCACCTTAGCTGATGAGCCGAGGCTGCGATCGCGCCGTTTTGGGAGCATTCTTTGCCATTTCGTCACTCCGTAGGAATCGCTCATATCATCAAAAAACTTTAAAGCCGAGAGCCACACTTTGGGCGCATATCACTAGATGCAGCCAAAGGCATAACCCGCAGGCGCCGCCCATCGCCGCCCAAGTTTGGAGTGAACGTCAGCCAATCCCGTCAGGCCGTTCGGTCCCTACTGACCGCCTGCCGCTTCTGCCCTGCCGAAGAACTTGTTACGATACCTCACAGAGATTTATCCCGCTGATATCGCCCTGATTACCGACTGGGGAGCCCTACCATGACCCAATCAAGCAATAACTGGAATCCGCTCAGGCTGGTCGATACGCTGACCTTTTTTGGGGAAATCCCGTTTCTTGGAAATTTTCGTTGGGTACAACAAATGTTTGGTGCAACTTCCAATCCGGCGGCTCCACCAGCCGCCAATATTCGTCCTGCCAAGGCGGTTGTATTGCTCTCCGGCGACGGGCCGGAAGCGGAAGCGTTGACCCATCAGCTGCAGCAGCAGGGGCAACTGGTGCGATCGCAGATTTTGCCGACTGACTCGCCGCTGCCAGAAAGCGATTCTAACCGCATCGTCAATGCCCAAACGGTAATCTGGCGGGGGGTGCCCGATGATGAAGAGTGCTTTGCCGCCCAAATTGCCGATTTACAGTCGCTCCCAATCAGCGAAGACTACTCCCTATTTGATTTTCGCCAGAGCGATACGTCGGGTTTGAAAGACGTGTGGGGAGCAGTGGATGATGTGGTGATGGGCGGCGTAAGCGCTAGCGGCATGACGCTGATGCCCGGCTATGCTCGCTTTGCGGGCAATGTGTCAACGGCCAATTCTGGCGGTTTTGCCAGCGTCCGCACCCGTAACTTTGAGCCGCCATTTGACCTGCAGGCTTGGCAGGGCGTGCGGCTGGTGCTGCGCGGCGATGGTCAGCGCTACAAAGTCATCATGCGCAACAGCAACAGTTGGGACAGTCGCGCCTACTGCTATTCGGTGGATACTGAGTCGGATCAATGGATTGTGGTGGATATTCCTTTCTCCACCTTTATTGCGACCTTTCGCGCTAAAACTCAGCCAGCCGCACCGCCGCTAAATCCGACGGCTATCTGCTCTTTTCAACTGATGCTGAGCAAATTTGAATATGATGGCGACAAAAATCCGCATTTCCAGCCCGGCTCATTTTCATTAGATCTGCGATCTCTGGGCGTCTATCGCCCTGCCAAAACGCCGCTGCTGTTGGCGATCGCGGATTCGTCGGCCCAGGCGGAAACCTACAGCAATATGCTGGCCCAGAGCGGCTTAGCCCATCATATTCTGACTCAAAATACGCCGGATTTTGCTACCCAGTTGGCGACGACCGTATCGGGGGAATGATGCAGCCGCCATTGCCTTGCCGAACCTTACTGCTGCAGGGGCGCAGCGCCAAATGTCGCATTAAACGCCTGACACCACACGGCAACTGACTCGAAAGCACTCAGATCAATTTCGGCTGGCACCACGTATTCCTGGGCGCCAGTTGGCGAGGTTAATGGCGCAATCACGACATAATCAGCCTCGTTGAGGGGATAGGCGGGCGGCGTGCTTTCCGCAATCACGTTGGCGGAACGGTGCAGCACCACCACCAAATCGGGGCCGTCCGAGGTGGCAAACGTATCATCGAACAGCAGCGTTTGCTGACCATTGTCGCTAATCAGCTCCACTCCACCAGTTGTCTCATGCTCTGCTGAGGCGAAGGTGCCTGTACGCACCGTTGCCGTTGGCACGGGCTCAGGAGCGGCGACGGGTTCCTCAGGTGCTGGCTCCGCGGTGGCAGGCTCGGCAGCTTCGGGAACTGGTGCCGTTTCTGCCGCCGGCGTGTCAGGTTCAGCGGTCGGTTCAGTGGGAGAGCAAGCGGCAACCAAAAAAGTGGCTAGCAGGGTCAAGCCGCTGAGAGTGAGTCTGGCAATCAACATCGGGCAGCCTCAAATCGAAGAAGTTGCTCATATCCTATGGAGAAAATCTGAATTCGAGCGACTGACCGTCTGAGAAAATGCCGAGAAAAGTCCAGCACTGACCGTCAATTTCCCGTGAGCTTACGGGCGTTCGAGGAATCAAAGACGAGAAAAACTGGCGGGTTTTATAACAGAGCAGCGAGACTCTCAGGCGGTTTGCCTCTTTCCCCAAGAACTCAAAAAGCCAGCGATCGCTACGCAATCCCTAGGGCCAGCAGGGCAAATCGCAGAACGAAAATCGCTGCCAACAGCCAAACCACCCAGTTAATCTCATGGGCTTTGCCCTGAAAGGCTTTCACCAAGGGATAGACGATAAAGCCTACGGCCAATCCTTCCGCAATGGAAAACGTTAGCGGCATCAGCAGGATAGTCAAAAAGCAGGGAATGGACTCTGCCGGGTCGGACCAGCGAATACCGGCAACGCTGCCCATCATCAAGACGCCGACAATCAGCAGGGCGGGGGCAGTGGCATAGCCGGGAATGGCTGACAGCAAAGGAATAAAAAAGATTGACAGCAGAAAGCAGCCCGCCGTAACCACTGCTGCAAAACCCGATCGCCCCCCTTCGGTGATGCCCGAGGCCGACTCAATGTAGCTGGTTACCGTGGAGGTGCCCAGGATAGCGCCCGCAGTGGTGCCAATCGCGTCAGCCAGCAGGGCTTGGTTAGCGCGAGGCAGCTTGCCCTCTTCATCGATATAGCTGGCCTGCACGCCGATGCCGGAAAGGGTGCCAATTGTGTCAAACAGATCCACAAACAAGAAGACAAAGAGAATGGCTAAAAAATTGGCGATGCCAGCGGAGCCAATCTGTCCTAATCCGACAAAAGCCTGTCCCAGCAGATCTTGAGGCCACACCGGCAGTCCCACAACGCCACGGCGATTCTCGGCGTGATTTGCACAATCCAGCCGAGAATCGCCGTGGCTAAAATGCCCCACAGCAGCGCCCCTTTGATGCGTCTGGCCACCAATGCCGCCGTTAGCAAAATACCGAAGACGGCCATCATGGTTTCTGGCCGCGCCAGATTTCCCAAAGTTGTGATAGTGGCTTCCGAAGACACAATAATGCCGGCGCCCCCCTGTTCAGGATTGCCCGACAGCGCAATGTAGGCAATAAATAGGCCAATCCCGGCGGCAACTGCACGCTTCAGGCATTCGGGAATGGCCGTGATAATCGCGGCCCGCAGGTTAGTCAGGGTCAGTACGATAAAAATCAGGCCTTCGATAAAGACGGCGGCCAGGGCAACTCGCCAGTCAATACCGAGTTCGAGCACAACGGAGAAAGCAAAAAAGGCGTTAAGACCCATGCCGGGAGCCAGGGCGATGGGATATTTAGCGATTACGCCCATAATCACTGTGGCGATCGCTGCTGAGACGCCGGTCGCGACGACTAATTCACCGAATAAATCACCACTTTCCTGCAAGAAAACCGCCGCCGAAAGAATGCCGGGATTCACCACCAGAATGTAGGCCATCGTGATGAAGGTGGTGACACCCGCGATAATTTCGGTGCGCAGGTTGGTGTCCAGCTCAGCAAAATCAAAAAAATTAGCGATCGCGCTCGAATTGGACGTCGCCTCGGGAGAAGAATTACTCATGGTGCAATACGCTAAAGGGGCTTTTAGGAAATTGCCCAAAATTGCCCAAATTTTAATACACCGGCGACCATCAAAACTGTTGCATACTAACTGCTGGTCTCAGTTGACCTCTGGCCTCAGCGATCGGGCTGAAGAGGCATCTCACGGCTGCGGCAGCCAGGATTCTACCCTTAGCCCAGAAAGTTAGGATGGGCGCGGCAATGCTGATCTCACCAGGCTTTTAGCATTAGAGCATTTCGCCTGCTGCGGCATTTTGAAGATTTGGATACAAATAGAAAGGGCAAGTTGTGCATGAAATAGGAATGAATGGTGTCTTTCTGCTGATTGCCCCTGTCTTTACTTTCGTCCCCGGTGCCACAAGTTCATTCTTTGTTTGACACAGCCCGGCTGCTCCACAATTTGCAGCGGGTGAATGAAGTTTCTCAAACCCTCAGCGGACTGCTGGACACAGACGCCATTGCAGCCCGTGTGACCGATGCGCTGGTGGAACGATTTGACTGCGTATTTGCCCGCATCTGGCTGCTAGAGCCAGACCAAGTCTCCTTGCGGTTAGTGGCTTCTTCAGGGCTCTATACGCACCTTGACGGGGATTTTGCGCGGGTGCCGATGGGAGCTTACAAGGTCGGCAAGATTGCTCAAAACCGCGTGCCTTTTTTGAGTAATCGCCTGCCGGAGGAACCCTGGGTCAAGGATCGACAGTGGGCTTTGGCCAACAAAATTCAGGGCTTTGCCGGCTATCCTCTGATGGCGGGCAATCGCATTTTAGGCGTGCTGGCGGCGTTTAGCCAAAGCCCTTTTGCCCCAGAATTTTTAGAGGTTTTACAGATCCTCTGTATGACGCTGACCGTAGCGCTTGACGCCGCCCATGAGCACCATGTCACCACCCTATCGGTATCGAGGGGAGGGGATCGCGGCGTCTTTCTTTCCGATCAAATAGCCAGAATTTTGGGCGAAACGCAGTTCATGCTGGTTGGCACTGAGTTACCCCTTCCAACCTCCTTGACCTATTTATTTTTACGGGCAGCTGAGATCCTCAGAGATCTGGACTGTAGCTATTGCCGACTGCGTTATTTGGCCGATGAAGTGACGCTTGAGGCGATCGCCACAATGTCACCACCTGACGTCGAACAGCAGACCACTGCAGCCGTCTCCTCTACTCCTCCAGCCAAAACGACAATGGAAATGGGCTTTACTGACCTGGCTTTTCTCGCAACCGGACTCGGCGGCACGCTGGAGATGCAGCCGGTGATGGAAGAGTCGGTCTATCAAATCATCTTGACGCTTGCTCCCGGAAAACAGGCCGCTCATGCTGACTTTGGAGCTTCTAAATTGTCAGAGCGAGAGCAGCAGATTATGCGGCTGTTGGTAGAAGGGAAGCGCGATCGCAGCATTGCCGAAGAGCTGTTTATCAGTGAGAGCACGGTCAAATTTCACATCAACAACAGTTTGACCAAACTAGAGGCCAAAAATCGCTATCAGGGAGTCTATCGCGCCGCCATTCGCGGCTGGATTTGAATCTTATGAGCCTAAGGCCATATCGTTGATGATTTCCAGCAAGGGCGATCGCTCCAGCAGGGCCGTGGCAGCACGCGCCTGTCGTTCTGCCAGCAAAATGCGATCGGCCAGATAGCGAGCGTCCCGAGCAATGCCCGAAAACCGACCCGAGCCCCAGGTGTAAAGCCAGGGTAAGCCCAAAAAGTAGAGTCCAGGAATGGGGGTAACGCCGCGATCGTGTCCCGGATAGCCGTCGCCATTAAAGACTGGCACGTTGACCCAGCTAAAGTCTGTGTGATAACCAATTGACCAAATGACCGTACTGATGTTGCTAGCGGCATAGTTGAAAGAAAGCGGCTCCTGCCCGCTAGGCTGCCACACGGGCTCATAAGGTGGCTCGGTTGGAGCCTCAATTTGATTGTCTTGAATGTAGCGATCAATAGTGCGCTTGATGCTCTCAGCCACCGCATCCGCCTGATCTAAGTTGTGGGCCAGAGTCCCGTCAAAATGCAGGGTTTCTGCCTGAATATCAATCAGGCGACCATAGAGCTGCATGCCCTCCAGCGCGAACTGCCGCAGATCAATTTCTCGGCCGCCATCGCGTCCGGTGAGGTAATGGTTGGTCTTGTGGCGCACCTGCTCCTGCTGCGGATGGTCATCAATGGCGATGTCGTAATAGCCCATTTGCTCTAGCCAGTCCACCACGTCTTTGCCGCGATATCGTCGCGGCGATCGCGGGGCGCCACCAACACACAGGTGAACTCGTCTGCCCGCCAAATGCAGGTCTTCAGCAATCTGACAGCCTGATTGCCCGGTACCAACGACCAAAACATCGCCGTCTGGCAGCGAGGCAGAATTTTTGTACTGCGACGAATGCAGCTGGGTCAGGGTATGGGGCAACCGCGCCGCGAAAGTGGGAATTTTGGGCTTGTGGTAGCCCCCCGTGGCAATCACTACCTGGCTGGCGACGTAGTCTCCTTCAGAAGTCGCCACCTGAAACTGATGCTGGCTGAGTTGGCTGACACTATGAACCGTGACGCCTTCCTTAACGGGAGGGTTGAAGCTGTGGACATAGGCTTTGATGTAATCGACGATTTGGTCCCGGCCCATAAAGCCGTGGGGTGAGTCCCCTGCGTAGGGAAATCCCGGCAGTTGGCACTGCCAATTTGGCGTTACCAGACAAAAAGAATCCCAGCGCTGATGTTGCCAGGCGTAACCGAGCTGGTTTTTCTCCAGCACAATATGGTCAACTCCGTGCTGCTTGAGGTAATAGCTCAGGGATAAACCGGCCTGTCCGCCGCCAACAACAATAACGCTGTGATGATCCATAGTTGACAAATAAATTTCTTAATAGTCAGAGAATTCACGAATCAATCTAAAGGGTATGAATCAGCTAATTTTGTAGCCGTATACACAGGAAAAATAAGACTATTTATATGAGCAGGAATGAGTAAATCGAATCGCAATCAATATTTTTCTGCAGATTAAAATACGTTAAGAACATGCGGCTGATGTTCACAAATCGCAATTCTCAGTTCTTTACCCAACCAGTTCCTTGAGCTAGCTAAAATGGCTTAGGAACATAGCATCACAGCGTTTTAGCAGCCTTTGTGTGAGCCGTCAAAGCCTTATTCTGGAGGCAAAGCGATCGCTAAGCGTCACCTATCACTTTCGACAGGTTATGCCCATGCTTTGAGCAGGTATTGGCATGAAGTCGACCTTTCTCCTGTTGATAAAAATAGAAGCCTATTTTTTGTAATAAAAGATACAGGAAGGAAAATTATGGGCTTCTAATGTGAGCAAAAGTTTTGCATAGAGTCATTCAAAAACGGCGGTGCTGAGGTCAATGACCGCAGATTAATTTCGTTAGCTGGCTCTGTCTGTCCCAAAGTTTCTTGTCTCTTAGGGAGTCCAAATTTCATGCCTGAAGTAACTGCACCTGCCCATCAAGCAGGCGACTTTTTTGTTGATTACGAAGAAAAAGTTTTCGAAGATGTCCAGGCGCAACCAGGAGAAAAAGCTCTGGTAGCCTTTCATACGGTTGCCTTTGAAGGGTCCATTGGCCTAGTGAATTTGCTGCAGGCGACTCGCCTGATTCGCAAAGGGTTTGACACTTCTGTTTTGCTCTATGGGCCCGGGGTAACGTTGGGGGTGCAGCGTGGCTTCCCGAAATTGGGAGATGAAGCATTTCCAGGGCACCTGGCCATGAATAATCAGGTGGCCAAAGTGATGGAAGAGGGCGGCAAAGTGTATGCCTGTCGGTTTGCGCTCCAGGCGCTCTATGGCCACGGGGAACCGTCTTTGATTCCTGGCATTAAGCCCATCAATCCGCTCGACGTGCTGGATCTGATTTTGCTGCATCGCCGGGATGGCGCCTTTATTCTCGACACCTGGACGATGTAAGGGTTGCCATGATTGGTGATTGAATCGGCTGGGTAGCTGTCGCTTTCAGGATCTGCTTGTATGAACTACGCCAAAACGGTGCGGGCGGCTGCGGTGCAGCTGAGTCCCGTCCTGTACAGCCAGAACGGCACGATGGAGAAAGTCTTGGCGGCGATCGCCCGCGCGGCTGACCAGGGGGTAGAGCTGATCGTTTTCCCTGAAACGTTTGTCCCGTACTACCCCTATTTCTCTTTTGTGACGCCGCCAGTGTTGATGGGCAAGGCTCATATGCAGCTCTATGAAGAGGCTGTGGTGGTACCTAGCCCAGCGGTAGAGGCGGTTAGTCGAGCGGCCCAGGCTCATGAAATGGTGATTGTGCTCGGGGTAAATGAGCGCGACGCCGGTTCTCTCTACAACACGCAGCTAATTTTTGATGCGGATGGCAGTTTGCTGCTCAAGCGGCGCAAAATCACGCCGACTTACCATGAGCGCATGGTTTGGGGGCAGGGAGATGGCGCTGGTCTCAAGGTGCTGGATACCGCTGTGGGGCGCTTAGGGTCGCTGGCTTGTTGGGAGCACTATAATCCGCTAGCCCGGTTTGCACTGATGGCCCAGCATGAACAAATCCACTGCGGCCAGTTTCCTGGCTCGATGGTGGGGCAAATCTTTAGCGATCAGATGGAGGTGACGATGCGCCACCATGCGCTGGAGTCGGGCTGTTTTGTGGTAAACGCCACGGGCTGGCTGACGGCTGAGCAAAAGCAGCAGATCACCGCCGATGAAAAGCTGCATCGAGTCCTCAGCGGCGGCTGCTACACGGCGATTATCAGTCCCGAGGGGGTGCCGCTGTGTGAACCCATTGTGGAAGGTGAGGGCATGGCGATCGCCGATCTTGACTTTTCTCTGATTACCAAGCGCAAGCGCATGATGGATGCGGTGGGACATTACGCGCGGCCCGATTTGCTGAAGCTGCAGATGAATGCTGAGGCGCATTCTCTCCTGGAGTTTGACCAGCCTGCCGACTCGATTCAGTCGGCTAGCGAACCTCTAAAGGCTCTGTCTTGGGCCGCGCTGCCCACCCCGGATTTAGTGGATTCTGAGGTGTCGGGATAAGGCTCTTTCTGCCTCTGCCTTTTTTATTTACTGCGCCCGCTTATTTACTGCGCCCGCTGACGGTCTGGTTTCAACTTCGTTGCTCAAGTTCATGAAGAAATCGCAGCTCATTACCGAATTACAGTCCCACGGGCTACGGCTGACAAACGGCACCGTGGGCGCCGAGGGACGGCGGGGCGGGGCCGGTCCATCCGACCATAAGGCCGTCACCATCGAGGGTACGACCGTGATGGTGCCTATCTACACCGATACGGCTACCCAGTCTCCCTACAGTGCCGAAGTGGCCAGTGACCAGCACCAGGCGACGCTTACCCGTGCCACCACCGCGATCGCGGATATTGAGTTTCCACTGCAGCCCAAATTCTATGGCCTGCAGACGGCCGACGGCATTCCCTACTGGAAAATTGCGCTGCTGCACAGTCGGAACGTGCTGGCGACCACGGTGCAGCAAACCTGCATGCGCTATGTGGATGAAGCCACCGCCTGCCAGTTTTGCGCCATCGGCAAATCCCTGGAGCAGGGCCGCACGATCGCCCGCAAAACGCCCGAGCAACTGGCCGAAGTCGCCGAGGCCGCCGTGCGGCTGGATGGGGTGAGCAATATGATTATGACCACGGGGACGCCCGGCACGGCTGATCGTGGAGCCGCCCATCTGGCAGACTGCGCCCGCGCCGTTAAGGCCCGCGTTAACTTGCCAATTCAGGCGCAATGTGAACCGCCGGCTGACTTTGCCTGGTTTGAGCGGATGCGGCAGGCCGGTATCGACAGCCTAGGCATGCATCTGGAGGCAGTAGACCCCGCAGTCAGAGCTAGAATCATGCCCGGCAAGGCAGAGGTGCCGGTTGAGGTGTACTTTGAGGCCTTTGCTGCAGCCGTTAAGGTGTTTGGCTGGGGTCAGGTCAGCACCTATCTGCTGGCCGGGCTCGGCGACTCGGCGGAAACCCTGATCGCAACCTCAGCTCGCCTGATCGACCTAGGCGTTTATCCCTTTGTAGTGCCCTTTGTACCGATCTCAGAAACCCCTTTGGCGGGGCATCCGGCTCCCAGCCCCCAACTGATGAACACGGTGTATCAGCAGGTCGGCGACTTGCTGCAGCGTGGGGGCATCACTTCAGCCTCGATGAAAGCAGGCTGCGCTAAGTGTGGGGCCTGTTCGGCACTGTCGGCATTTGAGCGAGACGCTTAACCGCCGCCCAAGCGCTGGCCTTCTCCTCTTGCCAAAGCTGGACGAGCAACCTATCTGAATTGCCTTAACCAAGGAGGTTTACCATCGTGTCGCTGCCCCGCTATACCTTTGAGCTGGCTCAGACTCCTCAAGATTTGCGCGCTTACTTTCGCCTGCGCCGCTCGATATTTTGTGAAGAGCAGGGCTTATTTAGCGTCGATGACGTCGATGAGGTTGATGCGATCGCCTATGCCATCATTGCGGTCGAACACGATATTTTGGCAGGCCGACAGGTCGTCGGCATCGTGCGGATTTATGAGCAAGAATCGCGACTTTGGTATGGCGGGCGGTTAGGCGTTCATCGCCACTATCGGCGGGTCGGCCGCATTGGCAAGGGCTTGATCCACAAGGCGGTAACAACGGCCCAGGGCTGGGGCTGCGATCGCTTTCTGGCCACGGTGCAGTTGCAAAACGTACGCTTTTTCCGACGGCTCCATTGGGACTCGCTGCAGCCGCTGGAGATTTGTCAGCGCCCTCATCATCTGATGGCCGCTAACCTAGACTTCTATCCCCCCGGCGACGACGCTCGTCCGGCCCTGCCGCTCCCCTGTCAGGTGTCTTGATGAATCGCCAGGCAAAGTCAGGAACGCTGGCCGATTTGGCTAGCCAGTTGCGCCAAACGGTGGGCATTTTGCATAAGCGCGACATCCAAACGGCGGCGGCACAGCTGGGCGGCTGGGCTCCTACCGCATCTGCGCCGATTCGAATCGGCGATGACTGCGCGGCGATTCCCGATGGCGAGGGCTATCTGCTGCTAGCCGCAGAGGGACTGTGGCCCACTCTGGTTAGCACTGAACCCTGGTTTGCCGGCTGGTGCGCGGTTTTGGTCAACGTCAGCGATATTTATGCCATGGGCGGCTACCCGATCGCCATCGTTGATGCCCTGTGGAGCCCATCTATCGAGCAGGCCCAAAAGCTTTGGCAAGGCATGTTAGCGGCCTCTCAAGCCTTCAACGTGCCCATCGTCGGGGGACACACCAACTGCCACAGTCCCTACGAGGCGATCGCCGCTGCTATTTTGGGGCGATCGCAGCACCTCCTCACTAGCTTTGATGCCCAGCCCGGCGACGTCCTGCTGCTGGTGGCTGACTTTGAAGGACAGCCCCACCCGACCTATGCTTTCTGGGATGCCGCCACAATGAAACCGCCCGCCGTGCTGCAGGCCCATCTAGCGCTGCTGCCCCAGCTCGCCGCCACCGGCTTATGCGATACCGCCAAAGACATCAGCATGGGGGGCCTGGTCGGCACCACCCTGATGCTGTTGGAGACCTCGGGCTGTGGTGCCGTTTTAGAGGTTGATGCGATTCCCTGTCCGGCGGCCCTGTCCCTAGAAAAATGGCTGATCAGCTTTCCCAGCTATGGGTTTTTGCTGAGCGTGCGACCGCAGCGGGCAGCCGCCGTACAGCGTCACTTTCAGGCCCATAATTTAGTCTGCGCAGCGATCGGGGTAGTGACGTCAGGTACCAGCCTGAACCTCAAACAGGGAACAGAGCAGGTCGAACTCTGGGATTTGAGCCAGGATGCCCTCACCGGCTTTTCGCAACAGGCAGAGTAATCCCAGTTCTGCGAAATAGCGCTACAAACCGTGGAGGAGGAGGGGGAATGGAGTATGGGAGTGATGGCGCAGAATCTGTGGCCGCAATTGAAAGAATTGGTGGCGTTGCTGAATCAAGAGATGACTCCAATGTTTCAGGGCGTGAGCGAGACGCTCACACTCCTTTCTCAATCGTTGAATCGGGCTGTGCGAGTATCTTGCTCGCGATTTAAATCATCTCCGAAATCAACAACGCCGAATTGGTATTAGGACGTTCACTTCTGCCTTCTGCCTTCTGCCTTCTGCCTTTTGCGATAGAACCGCGATGAAAATTGCCTTCGTCACCTATTCCACCAAGCCGCGCGGCAGCGTCATTCATACCCTGGAGCTAGCTTCGGCTTTAGCAGAACGGGGGCATGATGTCTGCATCTTTGCGCTGGATAAGGATGGCTCCGGCTTTGAGCAACCGCCCGCTTGCCGGGTGCAGCTTGTCCCCGCTGGGCCGGCCCCGGCTGACGTGAATGAGCTGATCAGGCAGCGCATTCAAGAGCTCACCGCCTTTATTGCCCAAACAACGGCAGCTTTTGACATCTATCACGCCCAGGATTGCATCGCCGCCAACGCTCTATTACAGTTGCGCCAGCGGGAAAACCTTGCTGCTGTGGTGCGTACCGTTCACCATATCGAAGACTTCCAGAGTCCTTATCTGCAGCAGTGTCAAGACGCCTCGATTCGCCAGCCAGACCTCTGCCTATGCGTCAGCGATCGCTGGCAAGCCATTCTCCAAACGGACTACAACATCACTGCCCCGCGCGTGATTAACGGGGTAAACTTGACTCGATTTGCAGCGCGCCCATCCGGTGAAGAAGAGGCTGTGAAACAGAAGTATGGACTCAGCGGCTCGCCCATCTACCTCACCGTCGGCGGCATTGAACCGCGCAAAAATTCCGTTCGTTTGCTAGAAGCCTTTGCCAAAGTGCTGCAGTCAGCGCCCGAGGCACAGTTGGTCATTGCGGGTGGCGCAACGCTATTCGATTATCAGGCTTACCGCGATCAGTTTTTCAACCGGGTGGCGGCTCTGGATATTGCGATCGGCACCTCCCTCGTGCTGCCTGGAGTAATTCCGGCCGCTGACTTACCCGCCCTTTACCGCTGTGCCGACGTTTTCTGCTTTCCATCCAGCAAAGAAGGGTGGGGGCTAGTGGTACTGGAGGCGATCGCGTCTGCTCTCCCCGTCATCGTCTCTGACCATCCACCCTTTACTGAATTCTTGCAGCGAGATCAGGCCCTTTGGGTCAATCCGGACCAGCCTGCCGCTATCGCCTCTGCCATGCTCAAAGCCCTGTCTCCGGACAGTCGCGCCCTCATCCAGCGGAGCCAAACAATCCTGTCGTGCTACAGTTGGCCGCTGTCAGCCCGCCTGCACGAACAGCACTATCGTCGGCTGCTAGCGGCTAATCCGCCTGACTCTCGAAGTCTCAAAAATAAAATGCGCTAGGCTTGAATCAACACCGGTTTGGTTAGCCCCGGCCCATACAGGGAAACTGGCCCAATCCTATTTGACAGTGCTACATCATTTGTCTATATTAAACGGTGTTGAATATCACATGCCCCCATCGTCTAGAGGCCTAGGACACCTCCCTTTCACGGAGGCGACGGGGATTCGAATTCCCCTGGGGGTATCAATAGAATTAAGCCCTTGCAGCGCTTAAATGCTTGCAGGGGTTTTATTTTTGAGATTATTTCGGATTGCAAAACATCCCCAACATACCCTGCTAATGCTTGAATATCGAAGTGTTTTTAGTCCCCGGTTTAGTCCTCGTTTTGCAAGACTTTGAAGAAAAGCTAAGGCGAATTAACAAGCAACTACGGCAAGAGAAGGTAGGTGTCGCCATCGAGGCAAAGTGTCAGCGATTAACGCTGCGGGCAAATCTCTCACCCAAACCTGACAGCGATCGCACTGGTGCGAAACTGATTCGTCCTCATAAGCTCTGATAGTTCTTCGGCGAAACTCGGTAGAGCAAGCTTTCATTTCTGTTTCTCAGCGCAAATTCAAAAAGTATTAGGTGTATCTCACGCGATTGAAAAGGGCCATATTGAAACTGAAAGCGCTGATGTGGAAATGGTTGCGCATACCCAATCGAAAATTGCCCATCGAGAATTGATGTTATTTGATCGAGCCGCGATTGCGATCCCATTGCCCTTGCCAAACTGCTTCAGAACATGATGAAAACGCTACTCGGCGAATACGGAGCAACAAAAAGGAGTGCCCAATCCATGAGATGGCAGCAGCACTCCTGACCACAAAGCTAGTGGCTTGTTTTGAGCGGAACTTTAGAGGCCAGAGTACGCTGGTTCGGCAGCGGCAGCCGACTGCGGCAGCCGGGACTTCATGTAGTTAACCCACAAGTCCGACAGCTCTTCGGCCTGCATGCGCCAATCGGGATTAAGGCGATACATGCGCCGGGGTCGTCCCCGACCTTCAACTTTTTTCCAATAGCCATCAATCGCCGATTGGTCTTCTAAAAACTTCAGGGCACTATAAAGCACCGTATCGGATAGCCGATAGTCGGAAAAATCTTTGGCCAGCTTTTGAATCAACTCGGTGCCATAGGAATCTTGCCGCAGCAAGACGGCCAACACGTAGCAAACAGCCAGTTCTTTATTTAAGTAAATGGGCGGTGGATCCTCGAAAAACTGATAAATATCTTCGAATTTCATCGAATTTCTCCTTATACTTTTGTGAACTGGCGGTTATTCTCGTGTTCCGATCAAATTTCTCAGTCACTCCTGACAAATATGACAGCTTACTCCAATCCTGCACGGCCTACGGCTTGAAGCTCCTGACAGCATTACGGGCTGCAACTGGCAACAGTAAAGTCGATGGCGTCTAGCATGGGCAGCAATCATCATGATCCCGGCTTGAGATTTAGGCAAACCCGGTCCAGGTAGAACAATTTTAAGCATCTAAGAATATAGAAAGGTAAATTAGCAACAAGATAGTAACTATCCGCAAATCTTGTAGACATTCTTAAATTTCCCTGGCCACAAAATATTATTTCGGCATTCAAATTGCCCCTAATTCGTCCGGCGATCGCGTCGTTGGGGATCGTTCAGCTCCGTTTCTGATAGCGGCGATTGAGGCAGCTCATCGGTGCGCAGCAGCACTTCGCCATTACTAACGGCAAACAGTTCAACCTGCAGAGGCCCAATGGTGGGGATCGGCTCAGACGCGATCGCTTGAATATCAATCTCGGTATCTAAGTTTCTCATTGCCTGCAAAAAGGCCAGCAGCGCTTCGGTCCGGCCATCAGCAACGCGGAGCGTTTCCCCCACAAGCCCATCCTGACGCGCCCGAAACTGCAGCGAATCGATCAGTAAGTTCAGCTTTTCGACCAGTTCTTGGTTGGTCAAATTACGGGGATCAACGCTGACGGTGGCCAACCGTTCTCCGGGCTCGTAGATGATTTCATTAATCGCGGCATCAATAAAAACCTGAACGCAGGGATCGCCGTTGGCGACAACACAGGGCTCGCCAATAATGTAGTTGGCCGATGACAGCACCCGCACTACGTAGGACTGACCGTCGCTAAGACGTCTGACCAGGCGGTCAACATCTTCAGCGGGAATCAGCAACACCGGACGATCACGCTCGATGCCGGGCGCAATTTGTTCGATTGCAGTGCGGTTAGCCCGCTGGAACAATTGCTCCACAACTCGCTGAGCTTCATTCTCATCATCAACCCTTAGCAACACTGAAACCAACGGCTGATTGCGCCCAACCGCCACGCTGCCGCGAAACAGGTCCTGATATTGACGTTCCAGCAGCGCCACATCTTCTTGAAGTAATTGCTGCTGCTGCTGCAGTTCCCCTAAGCGCTGTTCACGCTGGGCAATATCGCGATCGCGTTCAGCAATGACTTGATCGCGCTCGGTAATGCGCTCTTGTACCGTGGCCTGTTGTTCCAACAGGTCAGCCCGCTCGTCTGCCAAGCGCTGAATTTCGCCCCGCAGTTGGGTCGATTGTTGCGAGACTCGACCCAACTGTGATTTTAAATTTTCTAGCTGCGATCGCGACTGCTGCAGGGCGTCCTGGGTGGTGCGTTGCTGGTCCACAGCCGCCCGCAAAGACTGGTTGATATCCTGCAGCTCTTGCTCAGCCTCGCCCTGCTCTTGTCGCGAGTCCGACAAGGCTGATTCAATATCAGTTTTCTCAGTGCGGGCAGCGTTTAAATCAGTTTTGGCCTGGGTCAGGTCATCTTGAATTTGCTCCAGCTCAAAGACACCGGTGCGGAGTTGCTGACTGACCCCGAACAGCAGCGCTAGCGTCGATGCCGAGATAACGCCACCGGTCAAAATGCTGACCACAGTGGCGGTTTGCCGAGGACGCAGATTAAATAAGCTGAGGCGCGCTTTGCCCACGCGCATGCCGATGCGATCGCCTAGGGTCGCAATTACGCCGCCCAGAATCAAAACTGCTAGTACTAGGACATATCCGGTGGCCATGCGCCCGTCACTTACGGTTCATGACCACTCTACTGCACAGCTTTAAGATTACGTGAACTGCTGACTCAGATTAACTGGATCATGAACAGTAATCTTTTTCTTATGAATGGCAATCATGCCTTCTTGGCGCAAATCGCCTAGCAAACGAGTCACGGTTACCCGGGTTGAGCCAATGGCTTCGGCGATCGCCTGGTGAGACAGTTTCAAATCAATCGTAATGCCGTCAGCACTAGGGACGCCAAAATCGCGGCATAAAATCAGTAAAAAACTTACCAAACGCGAGCCCATATCACGATGAGCCAAAGTCTCAATCATCATTTCCGTCTGCAAAATTCGCGATGACAGCCCCTTCAGCATGACCATTGACAGTTCAGGGTTTTCAATCAAGGCTGGCTGCACCTGATCGATGGGCAAAGACAATAGTTCCACTGGCGTGAAGGCCACGGCATGATAGAAACGATCAGAACGCTCGCCTGTAATCAGAGACAATACTCCAAACACACTGTTTTCACGCAGCAGCGCCACGGTAATCTCTTCGCCAATTTCATAGACTCGGGAAAGTTTGACCGCCCCCTTCATCAAAAAATAAACTCGCTCGGCCGGATCGCCTGGGAAAAAGATAGTTTTGCCCCGCTCATAAGTTTCCACCATGGGTGGAAAAGCTCCTCCAGCGAGTTGGCGGAAGGCATTGGCTAGAGGCTTGTCCTGCGCTGCTACCATGTTGGATCACTTCTGTCTGCTGGGACTGAACATTACGGCAGCTACATTCTACTGAAGCGAGTTGAAAGGCTGATCCATTCAGATAATCCTTTGAAACCTAGACTTCTTGAAGAAATGCAAACCGCAATGTATTGATCGTCTATTAACCCGACTTATGCTCAGAAGTTTTGTATCCAAAGCTACTCGATGCGTAACCTAGCCATAAAATTCAATAACTTGTCCACGGTTTTGGCGTTTCCCCGCTGCTTCTATTGGTTTGCGCCAAATGCATAAGTTAGGGAGTGGCTTGAAAATTAGCGTACCCAGTCGTCGGAGTTTGGCACTGCCAAACCCTGACAGCCACTTTGTGCTTTAGGTGGGTTAGTTAAGTGCCGGTCCCTCAAGAGCTGCAACCTTGGTAGCTGAGGCATTAGGGCTTAAATGCTGACGGACCTAAATTTGAGCTATTAAATCCGATGACATCTCTCTAATCGCAGCATCAAAGCGTCAAACAATTGCGGATTACCAAAGGCGGCACCGCGCCCGGTAGCAAAGCCGCCAGCCCTTAAAGAACGGGAGCTGGGCATTTCCCAAAACCAAAGCGCTGGCAAATGGCCGCGAGGGGCATCGAGGGAAAAGGTGAGCCAGCTGTAAAATTTGAAAAAGCTGAGGGGCCGCCAGGTGGTCATCGTCCAGCCTACTTGACAGCTAAACGCAAAGGCCGATCGCTCCAGCTCTTCACGATAAATTTCGAGCTGGGTATTAAAACCAAAGCGGCCTTTGCTAAAAGTCCACCAGCGATGGTCAATTTGATGCAGCATTTCGCATGGCAGCTCGGCGATTGCAGTCTGGTCTAGCCAGCCGGCTTCCCGGCGCTGACAGGCCACCAACATAATGCCTAATGTCACGACATCGGCCGTTCGCCAATCGGCTTGGTCTAGCAAGTCTTCCAGCTTGCGAAAAATTTTCGACTTTTCTATCACTTGGGCAATCTGGGCATCCGAGGCATCCAGTAGCTTTTCCAACTCCAGAAGACCATTCTCAATCTCAATCTCGATCATGGCTTCTCAGCACTGGCCTCCGTCGAGAGAGGGCTGCCTGCAGCTTTAAGGTGCGGCAAGCACCTTTCAACCACTTGCTGAAACATCGTTTGCACCACGTCTTCGCTGACAATATAGTCACCGGCCAGGCTTTCGGCGGCCCAGCGCCAGGTTGGTAAATGACCGTCGAGAGCTTGCAAATCAAACTGTAATTCGCGATAGGGTATGGGTCGAGGTAAAAAAGTCGCTCCGCCAATGCTGATGCCTTCAAGCCAGCCCACCGCCGCCAGAAAGTCGCCGGGCTGCTGTTCTTGCTTAGCATAGGCTTGATATTGAGCGGCAAACCCAAACTTGCCTTGGCTGTGTCGTGACCAAAGCTGATCGATGGTGAGCACGTCATCACAATATTGACTGAGCGATGACACGGTTGTCTCCGATAGAGGGCGCATATCGGTGCTGAAGCCAGAGAGCATCAGATACTCGGTTTCTTTATCAGCTTCTTCCCACTGCTGTTGGTATAGCAGGCGCCGCAACCGGGTGTAATCTTGCTTAGGGATTGCCGAATCGGTGGGGCCGTAATGCTCATCAGTCACTTCGCGCTCAATTTTTTGCACTAATTCTTTATCCAGTTCCCAAATCCGACGGGCCTGTTCTAATCGACCTTGATCAAACTGAATCGGCTCCAGCCTTTGGGCGATCGTACTCGCAAACAATTGCCGATATTTTTCGGTTTGCTTTTGCCGCAGAGCAGCCTGCTTTTTCGCCGCTTCTGCCGCCGCCTGAGCAGCTTTAGCGTCATCCACTGGTGGCGGCAGGTGTTTGGCGGTCTCTTCCCGAGTTAAAGGCTCAACATCTTCTGGCGACAGCCCCAAAGACTTTCGCAGACGTTCGAGTTCAGCTTGGGTCGGGTCCGGTAGTGGTGGCGGCTGCGGCAGATGCCGTTCGATTTCATCAATCAGAACCTCATGGTATCGAGCCAATTTTTCTTGCCGAGTTTGATAAGGACCCAAGGCCAGCTCTTTAACTTCTTCTGCCACTTCGGGGTCGAGATTAAGTTGATGACACAACAGTCTAAGATTCTCTTCTTCGACTGGTGAGAACTCACCTTCACGAGCGGCATAGGCCGCCGCTTGAGTTTGAAAAATCTGCCGCGCCGGCAAGATCATATTGACAACTGGTATGAATCCTCGTAATTCATCGGCTGAGTTAGTTAATATCTGTACCCGTTGATGGTCGATAGTGCAGGTGAGGCAAATCATAGAAGATGCGGCGCCGTTGCTGTCGAGGCGATCGCTAATGTCGTGAAGCCACAGTGCCAACTGCTCAGGCTGCAATATCGCCACCTGCAAACCATGCAAAGTATCGTCGCGTTGGCTATCCCTCAGCAGCTCTATCTGCTCCTCATTAACCAAGTTGAGCTGTATAAGGTCGTCTCGAAAGACTTTTACGGCGCGCTCACACTCGGCCACGTTTAAGTTTGTAGAGATAATACGCAAATCCACCTGAGCTGGTTTGATGGGCTCCATCCTTGATGACTCCGCTGACCATGCTGCACATCACTTGCTGAGGCAAGCTGCCACTAAGGATACTGCCTGATAGCGATTTGAGATTACGCAGCGCCGATATTAATGCAGTTTCTCAATCCCTTGAAATCATCTCCCATGTGGATCCATGGCAATTCAATGGGATAAAGCGTAATGCTTAGCAGCCATATGAGTTTGGCGATCGCTCCGGTATCCTGAAGAAGATGACTTTGCGCAAGGACGGTAAGTTTATGGCATTGCAGTTTAAGGTGCCCTCGATGACATGTGAAGGCTGCGCCGAAGTGGTGACCAAGGCGATTCAGTCCCTAGATGCCAACGCCCAAGTAGATATCGATGTCAAGACCAAAGCAGTCTCAGCCGATACCACAGCCAGCGCCGAGGCGGTGCGTGAGGCGATCGCCGCCAAAGGCCACACCATGGCCTAGCACAGTATCAGCTCTCAAAGCAGAGTCGTACAGTCCCACAGACGTATTTAGCACTACGGCTTTGCCCATCTAGAGGGAATAGAAGGACTCAGGCTGAGATATGGATTTAGAAAGATGCGCTCTTTGCAGAAAGGGCGTTTATTGGTTTTGGACGGCAATTCGCCATGTGTAACTGCAGCAAGACGTCTCAATGATGAATAGAGACCGCAGCGACTGCACCAAACGCTACGACTGACGTCCAAAATGTGCAGCCTGTTTTGTTCTGGAGAATTGGTTTTATGGGTTTTCTAGGTAAGCTCTTTGGCAAAAAAGAGGAAGAAAAAGCTAAATCGACGCCAAAAGTAGAAGTCGCAAAAGCCGCCAAAGAAAATTCAATTCCGGCTGAAAAAGTTGGCTTAGATGGCAAATTTGATGAAAGCGGATTGGCTAAGCGCGTCGCAAAGGCTTTGGATGACGCCAATATTTCTGACGATGTGGGTCTTTGGGTAGCGCAGCGCGGTAGTACTGTCGTGCTTAAATACAACCCTGACGCTGAAAGTGTTCTCTCCCGGGCTGAGCAAGTTGCGGAAAGAGTCGATGGCGCTGACGCCTGTGAAACGGTTCCTAATTCGTAAATTCAGATTCCACGATCACTCTTCGCTGAAGGCATGGCTATCGATATTGATAGCCATGTTTTTTTTGGGTGCAGCAAACGAGCCATCGCCGAGTTGTCAAAGCTAACCGATAGCGCTGGATTCCAGCCGTACGGCTTGGCTGTCGGCGAGTTGAAAAGCTTTGGGCATAGTCTTGCCGAGTTGGAGAGCTACTCCGGGAGAGGCGATCGCTCTCGGCATGCCTGCTTTGACTGATTAACCTGCGGGAAGCCAATGGTTTGACTAGTATGACTCGCAGAGTTTTGAGCGTTGTGGCAGAAAGTCTCTCCTACGGCGACATCACCGTGTCAATCCATGGGAGAAAAGGCATGTCGAATGCGGATCAAAGTCTGTCTGAATTCTCAGTGGGATTGCAAATTTCACGTGGTGTTTACGACGAACTTTGCCAAGTCGTGGGAAAAGCCATCTTGCTGCCAGATAAAGCCCACATAGGCAAATTATAGAAAACTACAAAATCCCATGAGAAACAAGGCAAGAACGCTAATCTCGACAAGCTCTCGACGAATAATATTGACGTCAAAACCGATGATACCGTCAGCGCATGCCATCAGCGATCGCGCTGGCATGCGCTCAGGTCTCCAGCGTAAAGTCGCCGATCGCGTGCAGCAGAGCTGTCCGAAATTGGGCGTCGAACGAGCGATCGCACCGCAGCTCTAGCAGTCGAATGCCTTGATCAGGCCAGGTCTGAAATTGCTCGGCCAGGGCTTCCCAGGTTTCAATGTACTCGTGGTGGATTTGGTGGGCGGCGGCCAGCAGGGCAAAGTCTACGCGCTGGGGGGTGACAAAAAATTCTTCAAATGGGGGATCAAACTGGGCAATGGGCAGGCTGGCAAAAATGCCGCCCCCCTGATTGTTGATCAAAATAATGGTTAGATGGCCGGAGCGCTGCTGGGCATTCAAAAAGCCGTTACTGTCGTGCAGCAGCGCCAAATCGCCCGTCAGCAATACCGCTCGACCATGATGATGTGCAATACCCAAAGCGGTTGAAAGGGTGCCGTCAATGCCGTTGGCACCGCGACTAAAGTAGGGCCGGATGCCGCGATCGCTGGGCGGCCAAAACCATTCCACATCGCGCACGGGCATGCTGTTAGCAATCATCAGCGGCGTTTGGGGTGGCAGCAGGTGCGGCAGTTGCCAGCTCACTTTGCCTTCAAACAATGGGGCTAGCTGGGTCAGTTTTGCCGTCAGCCGCTGGCGAGCGAATGCCTCACGCTGGAGCCAGGCTTGGCAGTAGGCCGAGGATTGGCGATTTTGCTGTGGGAGTTGGGTGGCAAGGGCAGTAAGAGATATCGGCAGCGGCACCGAAGGGCCATGCAGCGGGTCGCGATTGCGATCGCTGAGGCTGACAATCCACTGCAGCGGTTCGACTTCGGCCAACCACTGACGCAGCACTTTACTGGTGGGCAGCGGCCCCAGTTGAATCACCTGCTCGGGCTGCAGCGCATCGGCATGTTGCGGGTGCCGCAGCAGCAAGTCATAGGTGGTCACCAAATTGGGATTGCGGGCAGCGTGGTTGCGTAACGGCGACAGTCCTTCAGCTAGTACTGGCCAGCCCAGCGACTGAGATAGAGTAGCGATCGCTTCACAATAGGCCGCATCCGCTTCGGCACTCACCGCTGCCTGCGGCCCTGCCACAATCAGGCCGCGCTCTGAGGCTCCCAACGCCTTGGGCAACGCCCCGGTAGAGCTCAGCTTTGGGGGCCTCAAGGCCGCGCTATTCAAATGATCAAAAAAGTCGGGAGCCAGACTGGTGGCTAGGGCCTGCATAACCGCCGTATCGTCCGTGGCGAGAGGCGCCAGGGGATCGCGAAAGGGACAGTTAAGCTGCACGGGACCGGCAATGGGCCACTGACTTTGGTGCCAGGCATGGGCGATCGCCTGGCGCAGATAGCGCAGTTGTGGCAGCGTCGGCTCTGGCAGGGATAGCTCTCGATAGCCGCGGACAAAGCGACCAAACAGTTTTTGCTGGTCAATGGTTTGGCCCGAGGCGCAGTCCCGCAGTTCCGGCGGGCGATCGGCGGTCAACAGCAGCAGCGGCACTTCGCTCTCGTAAGCTTCAATCACTGCCGGAAAGTAGTTGGCCCCTGCCGACCCGGACGTGCAGACGAGCACCGTTGGGTGATCGCACGCCTTCGCGACGCCCAGGGCAAAAAAGCTGGCCGATCGCTCGTCTAATATCGGCACCGCCTGAATCTGCGGATGCGCCGCCAGGGCCATCGTCAGCGGCGCCGATCGCGATCCGGGAGAAATCACCGCTGTGGTCAGCCCCAACCGCGCTAATGTTTCCACCAGCACCGACGCCCAAACCGTATTGGTATTCCGAAAATCCAGCATTCATCACAGCTCACAGCTTTCCTTCACTGTGCCAGATTTCGGCTAACCAGGCGCGGCCCTAGATGGAGTGTTGGCGGTGGGCGGCTAAGGGCGATCGCTCAATGTCGGTTTTGAGTTTTGAATTGACGATTGTCGATGAGGTGTTTTCCATTGATGGCTACGTCGATGCCCAGGAGCAACCAGCGCCTGAGATTGCCGACTTAATTTACCGGCTGATTAGGCTTGTTGCCGCAGCGTTGATTTGAGGCTATTGCACCGCGCTCGGGGTGGAAAAATCGGCAAAAAACAGCCAAATAGTCACTGCCACCATAATTAAATAGGGCAAATTGGCCCAAGACCGAGTTGGATTCAACTTGAACTTTTGGGGATTAAACAGGACTCCCAAGAAACTGTCGGCCCTATCTGGTTTCATAAAGTTGCCCTGGACATCCATTACCCATTGATGATCGGCAGGTTTTCCATATCCGCTGATGAGTCTGACTAAGCGGTTGTAGTTATCCCGAAATTTGCGCTCCAAAAATAAGTAATAAAGATCTAAAATTGCAAAGACGATGACAGCCGCGAATGCCAGCACAAAGAATCCGTCATTGTCGTTAGTCACACCAAATCCGGTGATGGCTGTCCAGACAGCCACGCCAAACTTTTTGACCTCTAAAGAGTTGTTTGCCATGCGATTAATGGCATTTTGCAGCAATTCACTTTGCTTGATCCAATAATCGCGGACGGCATCGTCTTGGGGGGGTAGTGTGGACATCTTTAAATCTAAGTGGCCGTCGAGAGAGCATAGAGCAAACTTATTTTATGGGAAGAGATGCGCCTTGAGTTTGTAATAGCCCAGTTGGCAGGCCCCATACTCAAATCCCGACAAATCCTCAAAGGCATGCCACTGATTATGGGCAATGGATTCTAAAAATGTGCCGTCTAGGGGCGCTTCGATGGGCTCGATGTTCGTTACGTCGGCATAGTACAGGTAGCAAGTTTCGTTGGTTTGAGTGCCCACAATGTACTTTCCCAGGGGCGTGACGGCGATTTGGTAGCCGGTTTCTTCATAGGTTTCGCGCATGGCAGCGGCCTCGGGCGCTTCTCCTGGCTCCATGCCTCCCGTCACCGGGCAGGGAAAGAGACGAAACTGTCCTTGCTCTTCTCGGTTATCAATGCAGAGATGCTGGTGCCGCACGAGCACCTCCCACGCTGCCCCCGCCCGCCGCAGCAAAAATACCGCAACCGAATCTTTGCCCTGCCGCTCTAAATACTGAAAGCCTCGGGGGCTTTCTCGTACGGCAATCCAGGCGGTTTGAAAAATGATTGGGTCTGGTGCCAAGGGGGCTCCGATTTGAACAGAGGGCTGAGTTACAGCTTATTGCAGAAAGCATAAGACTTAGGAAAAAGCTCCCTGTATCCCTTCAACTTAGGAGCTTGAAGCCCTTTGGGCACGCCAGAAAAGGGCGCTCAGTCGCTGGCAATTTATTGCAAAAAACTTGTGTGTACTTACAGCTCTTACAGGGGAAAGAAGAGCTGCAGATACCACCCAATGAGACGATCGCCCCAAAACAGCGTGATTACGGCTCCTAGTGCCAGAAAGGGGCCAAACGGAATAGGATTCTTGCGACTGATGAGGTGGAGGGCGATCGCCGTCCCGCCCCCAAAGGCGCCCAGGGCGCAGGCAATGAAGCTGCTGAGCAGCATGCCCTGCCATCCCAACCACGCCCCCAACATCGCTGCCAGCTTGCCGTCGCCGCCTCCCATCACCGTTTTGCCGGTTAGCAAAGACCCCAACAGGCCAATTAACTCAAAAATTCCCATGCCCAGCACGGCTCCCAGCACCGCCATCAGTAGACCCCGGGCCGCCGTCGCCGTCGTCAGCGCATCGGGTGAAAACAGGCCAAGTCCCTGAGCCACCAAGCCCAAGACCAAGCCAGACTGCGTAAACATATTGGGCAGGGTCAGCGTGTCGAGGTCAATAAAGGCCAAACAAATCAGCAGGCCCAGCAAAATCCACGCCGCCACGGTCGTCCACGTTAGCCCAAATTGCGCAAACGCTAACAAAAACAGTCCCCCGGTCAGCGCTTCCACCAGCGGATAGCGCGAGGAAATAGGTGTCCGACAGTAGCGGCAGCGTCCCCGGAGCCACAGCCAGCCCAGCACGGGCACGTTGTCATAGGGGCGTAAAGGATGCCGACAGGTGGGGCACCGGGAAGGAGGATGCAGCAGCGACAGCCCCGCCGGGACGCGGTAAATAACCACGTTTAAGAAGCTGCCGATCGCAGCTCCAAATGCCAACACAGTGAGCGGGAACAGCAGCGCCATCAATATCGACCTGGACTAGATGCTGAGCACGACAAGCCCATCGCCGGCGCTAGTGAATATCGGGCTCAATTTGATCGAGGGGCACAAAACATTCACTGGGCAGCAGCACGGGCGGACCACTGAAAATTAGTTTACCCCGGCGAGTCCGCCGATTAATCGCCACCCCCATGGGGCGCTGCAGATCCTCAGGATGGACTTCGTAATAAGTGCGATAAATGTGGCGCGCGGCTTTGAGTAGCGCCGGGTCAAAGATGGCAGCAGCCCCCGGAATCTCGTCAGGATATTGTGCTCGCGGTGCGGGAGGGAGCGGCTGATGATAGCTATTCACAGCTCAAGGACCCTAGTAGGTGGACAAAAGTTCAATCAAATATAGCAAGAGTGGCTGCGATCGCTTCGATCGCGATCGCTTTGCAAAACTTCTTAAGCAAGTGCCTTTAGGATAGCGTCTCCCATC
>ERZ1740058.15-NODE-15-length-135618-cov-12.503640_pt1 | contig 135618 bp, 117 predicted proteins | sample MGYA00581745_ERZ1740058 | MGnify/ENA primary metagenome ERZ1740058 (study PRJEB43018, sample SAMN04849742) | marine metagenome | isolation source: floating plastic debris | place: Pacific Ocean | collected 2008-08-30 | study: EMG produced TPA metagenomics...
GGACATCGTCCATTACCGCCGCGCCAACAATAATCTGGCCTTCTCGCGATCGCAGCTGCCCTAGTTCTGACAACACCTTAGACGTAATACCAATACTGGTTGCGGTCAGTGCTGCCCCGGCAAAAATGGCGGGCAGCGCCGCCACGTGAAAGATCCCCATCAAGCCGACCGTGCCCAGAGCAAACGGCGCAATCACCCCAACGATGGCAACGATCGCCGCCTGCCAGCCTACCTTCTGCAGTTCTTTGAGATCAGATTCGAGGCCAATTTCAAAGAGCAAAATAATGACGCCAAGTTCGGCCAGTACCGAGATGATTTCACCCTGGGTTTCAAATACGTAATTCAGCGTTTCACCAGAGGTGCCCATCAGGGTCTGCAGCACCTCCATCAGCACCGAGCTAGAGGCCTCGATTCCCGCTTCCGGAAAGACCAAAAGATGGAGCGCTGAGATCCCCACCAATACTCCACTCACTAATTCCCCCAGAACTGGCGGCAGCCCAATCATTCTGGACAACTCACCGCCTAGCTTGCTGGCTAGGTAAACCACCATCAGGCTAAGCAGCACTCCAGCCAGAATTAGCGGGGCGGCATCTTCGGTAGGCACCTCTGCTAACACAGAGGAAAGAACAAGCGAATGATTCACAAAATCGGGAGAAAGCATCTTTATTTCGAATCCTAACTACGTCTTAAAAAGTCAAATTCAAAAGGCAAATTGACCAGACTAACGCTCGGCGAGAGCGATCGCCCTCACCCAATTACATCGAGAAATCTGGCTCAGGTATTCAGGTTCATAGGAGAGAGAACTGCGAGAGGTACGGCGCTGTGACAAACCGCCAGGCACAATTTATGCACCGATATGCATCACCCATCAATAGCTGATTAGCCAGATTTATCGGTGCTTGAGTGGGTTGACGATCGCCCACTCACTCCACCGCTTTTGAACCAATCGCTACGTGTTCACTGGGGAGGTCATCACTGGCGCATCAGATGTTCCAGCAGGGCCGTCTAATAGCGATAGCGCCCGCTGCAGAGCCATCGGTCGCGTGTCAACAATGTGATCTTCCGGTACAAAGCGGCGCACCCCCAACTTTTCCAAACGTTTCAGAGCCTGCTCCGAAGCCCCGGCAATAAATACCGGGCGATCGTTATCGCTGGCATCTTGAATCATATTTTCCAGCGACAGGGAAGCCGTCACGCCCAAAATGGGAACGTCGTGGAGATCCAGCACCAGGACGTCATGGTCTTTCATCGCATTATGTTCACGGGCGATCGCCTTGGCCACCCCAAAGATCATGGGCCCACTCAAGTGGAAGAGCAAGACGCGACCCTCCGCGCGATCGAGCAGCGTCTGCTCTTCTGGAGTCATCTGCAGATCTTCATCTTCGTCTGCGTCAGTAATTGTTTTAACGCCTTCAGCCTGCAGCTTTGTCAGGCGATCAATCGTCAGAATATTGGCGATAAAAACTCCCACGCCCACTGCCACAATCAAGTCTACAAACACCGTGAGGAACAGCACGCCATACATAATCATCGTGCCTTTCCAAGACACGCTGTGCGCCCGTTTGAGGAAGCTCCAGTCAAGGATATCGAAGCCAACCTTGACCGCAATACCAGCCAGCACCGCCAACGGAATTGGCGCAATCAGGCCTGCTGCACCCAGCACTACAACCATCAGCAATACGGCACGGATCAAACCAGACAGCGCGGTACGTCCTCCGGTTTGAATGTTAACCACCGTGCCCATGGTGGCTCCAGCCCCTGCCAAACCACCAAACAGGCCTGAGATCAAATTACCTAAACCTTGACCAATCAGTTCTTTGTTGGAGTTGTGCTGAGTACGAGTCAAGCTATCCGCCACCATCGAAGTCAGCAGCGCATCAATACAGCCCAATGCCGCTAATACAAAAGCGTCAATCAGCATGATTTGAAACTGCTCAGCCGTGAAGGTCGGCACTCTAATTTCCGGCAGTCCGGTCGGAATCGCCCCAATGCGTCGAATGTCGGCATTGCCAAAGAAGGCGATGGACAGCAGCGTACCCGCAATCAAAACCACCAGTTGCGGTGGCAAAACTCGCTTGAATTTCTTCGGCATCAAGAACAAGACCGCCACCGTAAAGACCGCCAAGATGACCTCAGGCATCACAGCGTTACTAAGCAAGGTGGGCAGGCTGGTAATTGTGCCAATGACGCCGCCTCCAGGACTTGCCTGGCCCAAAAACGGCCCAATCTGCAAAATAATCAGAATCACACCGATACCTGACATAAAGCCAGAAATGACGGTGTAAGGCATCAGCGTGACATATCGGCCTAACTTGAGGAAGCCAAAAATCATCTGAATAACCCCGGCCATCATCACCACGGTGAAAGCCATCGCCATACCGTTTTCGGGGTCGGAAGCCGTCAGCTTGGCGATAATCGCCGTCATCACCACCGTCATGGGGCCGGTAGGTTCAGAAATTAAGGTCGGAGTGCCGCCAAAGAGAGCGGCAAAGAAGCCAACCAAGACCGCGCCATAGAGGCCAGCTTCAGGGCCTGCACCGGATGCCACACCAAAGGCTAAAGCCATCGGCAGGGCAATCACAGCTGCAGTTACGCCACCAAAAACGTCTCCGCGCAGGTTCCGGAAGTTTATGCGGTTTGTCAGCGCCATTACGAACACCTGTTCTTTTTACATTGATGAAAGCAAATGCAAAAAATGAGTAGAATTGTTTTTGCTCTATGACAAGAATATCATTCTCTCCTGGAAATCGGAGATATCAGATTTATATTAATTTCAGATTTTCTAAATAGTTTTATTGATTTGGTAAGCGCCGATTTGGGTCTACAAAACTCAGCGTCTAGGCCGCAGGATTAAGTCTTAGCATCTGACTTGATAAGTGGAGAGTGGGCGCGGTAAGACCGATTCCATAGAGTCTCTAGATTTAATTGATGACGCAACTCAGGCTAGAGAGTCTGACTTGATCAAAGGGCCAATTTATAAGGTGTCCCCTTTAAAGATACGGTTTTTGTGGCCCTGACAATACTAATGGGAACCGGTTTGAGGAGTCTTTATGAGATTGTTGATGACCGCGATCGCCGCGACCGTCGTGCTTTCATCATCGGTATATGCCGAGTCGGCCAAGCATGATGTGACTCGTAAGATTCGCTTCGATCTGGACCAACTGGATGAATTTGGTCTTTATGACTTGGACGATGAGCGTCGATCGCTCAGCTATGAGTTTTGTGTGCCCAACAATTTGCAAGCGATCCAGGCAGTCCAAGATATTGATCCCACTCTGATGATTTACCTCTATTCACCAGGACAGGTAAACTGTGGCGAAATGCAGGTTCTGGCAATTGGCGAAACGCATCAGCCCAACTATCGCGAAGTATTGCTTAACTTGGCCAGCTTGGATTCGATTGATCGCATTGAGCCTTTTTGGGGCGAATAATCGTCAATATCGGCTGCTGAACTTTAGATGCAGTCTCCATAGCAGTTTTGGCATCTCAAGTTCCCGGAAACTGGCGCGATCGCACCTCTTGACAAAAGTGCTTCGTAGCTTGGATGGCTTGACTTTGTAAGTCAACGTAGCGCTTGGCAAACGGGGGCTGCCAATCAGAAAGACCCAGCACATCAGCTGTCACTAGCACCTGACCGTCACAAGCTTCGCCCGCCCCAATGCCAATCGTAGTAATGTTCAGCGTTTGGGTGATGGTTGCGGCCAACTGAGTGGGAATGTGTTCCAGCACAATGGCAAATGCCCCAGCCTTTTCAAGGGCGATCGCCTCTTGCAAAATGCGATCGGCGGCCTCTGGGGACTTCCCCTGCTTGTGAAAGCCCCCCACTTGATTCACTGACTGCGGTGTCAAACCAACATGCCCCACCACAGGGATACCTGATTCCACCAAAATTTCAATCGTCTCAATCATGCGCGGATAGCCGCCCTCAAGCTTTACTGCCTGAGCACCAGTTTCTTTTAGCATCCGCCCTGCTGATCGCATGGCCTCGCCCACCTCAATTTGATAGCTCAAAAACGGCAAATCCACCGCCAGCAGTGCCTCTTTGACACCGCGCCGGACCGCTTTGGCATGGTGCAACATATCGTCCAGCGTCAGCGGCAGCGTATTGTCATAGCCCAATGCCACCATGGCTAAAGAATCGCCCACCAGAATCATATCGGCACCGGCCTGATCGGCAATTCGGCCTGACATGTAATCCCACGCGGTTAATACTGCTACTGGCTGACCCTGCTGCTTCCATTCTCTAAACTGATTAATCCGAACTACCATCTCACCGTCATCTCCGGAAACTCGGCTGTCCAACAATCAAACCGATTACTCCTATCATCGCTGACCGCAGACGTTTGAGGGGAAGAGAGTAACGAGTCAGACGTGAACTCAATCGCGCGATGGAAACAGAAACGGGCAAAAAAGAGAGGAACAAGCTGGGTTCAGAGTCATCACCATCCCAGGCTGCCGTCCTGTGAATTGCTAACAGGTCTTCAAGCCGGTGCTTCGTGCCCGTTATTGGCGTCCTAAAAAGGGCTCGAGACCCGATAAAATTGGCTTGCACAGTATTGACCGTGTTGCGCACAGTCTATCGCTATGGAACTGTCAGAGATTGAGCAAAATTTGCAACATGCGGACTATCAGCACCGGCTTAAAGCGATCGCAGCTCTGAGAGCATATCCGCCAGAGATGGCGATGCCCTTTCTGACTAAACATATTCTGGACGATGAATTTTTGGTGCGTACCTTTGTCGCCAGAGAGCTAGGCTACCAGAAAGCGGCTGACGCCTTTTCGGGTCTGCTAGAGCTGATCATGTTCGACAACACTCCCAATGTGCGGGCAGAGGCCGCCAACTCCCTGTCGCTGTTTGGTCAAATTGCAGCTCCTCACCTGCTGCAAAGCTTTGTGCGGGATGATCACTGGCTGGTGCGCACCAGCATTTTGGCGGCTCTGGTGGAGATGAATTGCCCAGAAGTGCTGATAGAGGTTTGTCAGATTGCGATCGCGGATGACGATCGACCTGTCCAGGAAGCTGCGATCGACGCCCTCGGTTCTCTGGCTAATTCCGACCAGCAAGAGGCGGCTTTAGCCCACTTGCTGACGTTAAAAGATTCAGCAGCGGCATACATTCGGGCTCGCTCAGCGTTTGCCCTCAAACATTACGATACACCCACCGCCAAAACCGCATTGGCCGCCTTGCGAGCTGACCATGACCATATGGTGGTTGGTGCGGCCATGGAACCACTGTTAGAAGAATAGCGGCGTTTGAATAAAGTCGTCGTTACGGATAGTCCACTTTGAGGATGCTCCTAATTAATGATGCAATAACATTTTTCAGAATCACCCTCCCAGGGGAATGACTTTGTGCGACTGCTTCAGCTAAACTCCAGATCAAAATATGGATAGCATGACAACCCAATTGTCCAGACTTTCCATACATCCTGTTACATAAGTTCATTGTCTTCCCGCGTGACGATTTGAACTTTCTGGATGCTTGCTAACAGTGTCATCGAGTAAATAAGGAGGCTGTCATGGCTGACATTCCTAAAGGCGGTCAAATGTTGTGGAAGCTTGTTGAAGGCGATCGCGTTCTACATTTACGCCATAACCCCTCGGAGCCTTGGCGCTATTACGAAGAATTTCCGGAGTATGTGCAACCCGATCCCCAAGGTTTTTCCAAAGGCATTGCCACATTTATGGCTTTGCTGAAGCAAGAATGGACAGCCGTGAAATCATAGGGGTGTCGCTCAGCGCTAGAAGCGGTGATGATCGAGCTGTCCAGGATTTCGGCAACGCCGGTTTCAGCTCTTAGCATTAGCTGATGAGCTCTCCCGAACGTCAGGCTGATCGCTCCAGACTTGTCCTTGTCGTGGTGCGGGTCAAAGGATGCATGACATCTAGCTGGGGCGCCGGATGACTTAACAAGATTGTCTTCATATCTTTGGTTAAACCTTGAGCTAAAGAAAAGTCGGCTCCAGCAATGCTCTCAAATTCTTGAAAAGCGGCATCCGTCAGATCAGCAGCCCGCAGGTCAACGCCGGCCAGATTGACGCCATTTAAGCGAGCATTGCGTAAGCAGGCTCCGGTCAACACTGCGCGACGCAAATCCGCTTGCACCAGTCGAGCACCCTTAAGATTGGCCCTGGTGAGAACCGCTCCACCCAAATAAGCTCCTAACAAATTGGCTTCTTGCAAGTCTGCCTGAGACAAGTTGGCCGTGTTGAGAGCCGCACCGTTTAAGTTAGCTCCGGGACCGATCGCGCCTGAAGATGTATGTGCAAATCCTTCAGGAAAGATGGTCTGGCTATCGTAGCGAGCGCCCTTTAACTGAGCATCAGTCAAATTGGCGGCCCTTAGATCAGCCCCACTCAAATCCGCTCGATAAAGGCAAGCACCTTCAAGATCGGCATCCACTAGGCAGGCATGTCTAAGACTGGCCGCTCTCAGATCGGCTCCAGCTAAATTTGCCCCCTTAAGCTGAGTTTTCTCAAGATTACTTCTCACCAAGATAGCTTTTGACAAAATGGCCCCTGGCAACGCTAGGCCTTGAAAATCAAATTGGTAAAAATCCTGTTCGCTGAGGCTTTGTCCCGCTTGGACGGCAGCCAAAATTGCTTCAGAGGTGTTTGAAGTGCTAATGACTAACATGCTTGACGCTCGAAGAGCTGACGATATCGTGCTTTCAAGGCATTGTACCTGCTGAAAGAGTCGGCCAGGATACTCTCGCTCGGGTCTTAATAACTGACAGTCATCGTCTTAACGACGGAATTCCGACGCTGCAGACGCTGCAGCTCCAACTGATATTGCCGGGAAAACGCGGCCAGGCTTGCCCTCAAGAAGGTCCGCAGTTGTTGAATAACTCACCTCAGCGCTACCCGACAGCCGCCAGACTTGACGCTACGGCATTCGACAAGATTGGCACCAACCCCAAAATAGAGCAGCCTAACCTCGAAAAGCTTCGTTACATTAATTGCCTAAAAATTAAAGAATCAAAACAATTTCGTAATAATTCTGCACGGCATCTCATAAAGTTGGGGAGACAGCAAATCTTCCCAGAGTTCATCGCGAATGTCGTCTGAGCCAAAAGTTTTGGCCGAATCTAGAGTTTTTGAGCAGCCTTTCTGGAATACGGTCATGGAGTTTCATCCACTAACCGCTTCTGGACAAACGACGTTGCCTAAAGTTCTGGACCGTATGACTGCTCACCCAGGTGCTGCCTGCGTGTTGGCTTTGCATTGTCGTGAGGTGGTGGGCATTGCGACCCGGCGGGACCTGCTGCAGGCGATCGCTCAGAATTCTGAATGGTTTCATCTTCAGTTAGCCCAAGTCATGACTCGCCCGGTGATCACCGTACCGCAGTCAGATTTACCGACAGATTTGCCGGCAATCCCCCTTTTCCTGAAGCAGTTTGCGCGTTATCAGGTCAGTCACCTGCCCGTTGTGGATGAGCGCAACCAACTGATTGGTTTACTTGATGAAACCCGGCTTCTGCGAGCCTTACCGCTTTGGTGTGCCACTGATGGGGCGGCGAAAGCTGAGCGATCGCCCCACAGTGAGGAATTACGCCGTCAGCACCAGCGGGCTGAGCTATTTGCCGAAATTACCCTCAAAATTCGTCAGTCGCTGCAGCTCAAAGAGATCCTCCAAACCAGCGTCAATGAAGTGCAGCGTCTGCTTGATGCGGATCGGGTGTTAATTTATCAGGTTTTACCCGATGGCACTGGCAAACCGATCAGCGAAGCCGTGGTCGCCCCTTATCAGGCTATTTTGGGGTTTTCTTTCCCCGAAGAAGTCTTCCCCGAAGAGTATCAGACGCTCTATGCCCAGGGGCGAGTGCAGGCCATCACCGATGTCCATGCTCCTGATTCAGGGCTAGCTCAATGTTTAGTGGAATTTATTGAGCAATGGGGGATTCAATCGAAGTTGATTGTGCCAATTGTGCATCCCCTAAAGCCCGAACAGTCGGTGGGTAATGCGCCCCTGCGCAATCACCTGTGGGGACTGCTGATCGCTCATCAATGTCGCGGCCCCCGTGAATGGAGCGAATTTGAGTTAGAGCTAATGCGGCAGCTCGCCGACCAGATCAGCATCGCCCTTTCCCAAGGGCAAATGTTGGAATATCTCGAAGAGCGGGTCAGACTGCGCACGGCGGAGTTGACCCAGGCAAATCGGGCCCTGCACCGCGAAATTCAAGACCGCCAGCAAGTCGAAGCCGCGCTCCGGCAGAGTGAAGAGCAGTTGCGCCTGATTACGAACAATTTGCCGGTGCTAATTGCCTATGTCGATCGCCAGCAGCGCTATCGCTTCAATAACCAAACTTATGAGCACTGGTTCGGGCAGAGTCCAACCGAGATTTATGGTCAGTCAATCAACGCGGTGATGGGGGCGACTTACTATCGCACCATCCAGACTTACATCAAAACTGCGCTAAGCGGCAATCAGGTGACCTATGAGAGCGAACTGACCCTGAAAGATGGCCGCTGTCATTCCGTCAGCGTTACTTACATTCCTCATGTTGAAGCGACAGACACGGCTGTCCCGCAAATTAGAGGATTCTTTGCGCTGACGACTGATATCAGCGATCGCAAAGCCATTGAACGGATGAAGGATGAATTTATTGCCGTCGTCAGCCACGAATTGAGAACCCCCCTCACCTCGATTCACGGTTCGCTCAAGCTGATGGCAACGGGGCGTTTGGGCCACTTATCCACCGAAGGTCAACAGATGCTGGAGGTGGCTGACGAAAATACGGATCGCCTGGTGCGTCTGGTCAACAACGTGCTCGACCTGCAGCGCATCGAGTCGGGGGAAGTCACCATGGAGGCGCAAGTTTGCGACGCTGCCGACTTGATTGAACAAGGGGTTGAAGCCATGCGGGCGATCGCGCAAGAGCACAATATTGAGCTCCAAACCCAAGCGGATGCCATTTCCATCTGGGCCGACCCGGATTACATCGTCCAAACCCTCACCAACTTGATTGGCAACGCCATTAAATTTTCTCACCCTGGTGATGTTATCCAGTTGGCCGTCCGCTCTAATTTTGAACCAATCCTGCCATCTCACCTGTCTGATACCGTCTTGCATCGCCATCGAGCTGTCCCGGCCATGGCCCTGTTTTGTGTCCAAGACTCTGGTCAGGGCATCCCGGCTGACAAGCTCAACAGCGTCTTCGAGCGCTTTCAGCAGGTGGACTCTTCGGATTCCCGGAAGAAAGGGGGCACCGGCCTCGGGCTCGCCATCTGTCGCAAAATTGTTGAGCAACATGGCGGTCAGATTTGGGCTGAAAGTCAGTTGGGAGTAGGCAGCTGCTTTTATTTCACCGTGCCTCTTTATGCCGCCGAGTTGGTGTGAAACCGATGCCGTCAAAATGTGTCCTCGTTATTGATGATGAAGAATCGATCCAAAAGGTCGTGCGACTGAGTCTGAAGCTGGAAGCTAGTTGGCAGACGATCACGGCATCCTCTGGCCAAGAAGGGATTTGTCAAGCGGAAAAGCACCAGCCCGATGCCATTCTGCTTGATGTCATGATGCCGGCGATCGACGGTATTGCCACCTTCGAATCCCTCCATGAAAATTCTCAAACTCAGTCTATTCCCGTCATTTTGTTAACCGCCAAAACCGGCACCTCAGAAAAACGGCTGTTTCAAAAGATCGGTGTCGCCGGGGTGATTACCAAACCCTTCAATCCTCTAACCCTCGCGAGTCAAGTTGCGAAGTTACTGGGTTGGTCTATTTAGAGGCGCACGATGAGAGTTTTGCTAGTCGATGATGATGATGCCTTGGCAGCGCTGTTAACTCAGCAGCTGACAGCGCAAAATTACATTGTGGACCGAGTCGCGGATGGCGAAACCGGTTGGGCTTACAGTTCCACATTCGACTATGACTTAATCATCCTGGACTGGATGCTACCGCAGTTGGACGGCATTCAACTCTGTCAGCGGTTGCGGAGTCAGGGCTACGGCGTGCCGATTTTATTGCTTACCGCCAGAGACGAACAAACGGACAAAATTAAAGGGCTCGAAACGGGGGCGGATGATTACATGATCAAGCCCTTTGACACTGCCGAGTTGCTTGTGCGCATTCGGGTGCTGTTGCGGCGATCGCTCACTGAAGCAGCGCCATTTTTGAGCTGGGGGGATCTATGCCTCGATCCAGTGAGCTGCCAGGTCACGTATCAAGAGAAGCCTGTGTCTCTGACGGCCAAAGAATATTCCCTGCTCGAATTGTTCTTACGCCACAGCCATCAAGTCTTTAGCACCAACACGCTGCTTGATCGGATTTGGTCGTCGGAAGAATTTCCCAGTGAGGCCACGGTCCGTTCTCATATTCGCGGGTTAAGGCGCAAGCTCAAGGGCATGGGAGCGCCCCCTGATTTAATTGAGACGGTGCATGGATTAGGGTATCGGCTCAAGTCTCAAGTCTCGGCCCATAAAGCTGAAAGTTGCTCAATCCATCCGACTCAGACGGAACGCCAAATTCGCTATCTAGAAGGCATTATTCAAACCTGGAAGGCCCATAAAGGTGAGAGTCTAGAACGATGGCATTATCTTTCACAGATGGTGCACAGACTTAAAGAGCAAAATTTGAGTGAGCAGCAACAAGCTGAGGCCCAGCGCATGGCCCATAGCTTGGCAGGAACCTTGGGCACTTTTGGCCTGATGGAAGGCCATCGCCTGGCACGACAGATAGAAACGCTTTTGCAGGCAAGGCCACTGTTTTCTGCCGCGCAAATATCGCAATTACAGGCATTAGTCACGACATTAGGCCATGCGCTGGACGATTCTCCCCAGCTGGTTTGTCCCATAGAAGAGGCCCCGCCCCGGCAGCGGATTTTAATCGTTGATGTCAATAATGCGTCCTATATTCAGCAGCTAATGGCGCTGGCGGTGGCGGAAGGCCTGGAAACGACCGTGGCCGCTTCGATTGAAACAGCCGCCCAGCGCTTATCCATGGAGACATCGCCGCCAGCCGTTGAGGCGATCGCTGATTCACCTGATTTGGTTATGGTCAATCTCGTTGCCGGCAAGACTGATGCGGTTATGGATGAATTGATTCTGCAGCGATTATTGCAGTTAATTACCAAGATCACGCAGCAATGGCCCGAACTGCCCGTTTTGGTAGTGACGCCGCAGGCCGACTTCGGTAACCGGCTAAATCTGATTCGACGGGGCGGGGCGCTGGTGCTTGAGTATCCTGTGGTGCCAGCCGAAATTTTAGAGTACATCGTTCAAACAACTCACCACAGCTATCGCCTCAGCAAAATCATGATGGTGGATGATGATGCTCACTATCTGAAACAAGTTATCCATTTATTGCAGCCCTGGGATTTTCAGATTACGCCTCTGGTCAATCCGCAACGGTTTTGGATGCTCTTTAACCAAATTATGCCGGACATGGTGGTTCTGGATATTGAAATGCCCCACATCGATGGCTTTGAGCTGTGTCAAGTGCTCCGCAGCCATCCTCGCTGGCAGCATTTGCCAATCATTTTTTTGAGCATTCATGCCGATCCGGCTAAGCAGGAACGGGCGTTTGCTTTAGGCGCCGATGACTACATCACCAAATCTATTCAAGGCAAGCACCTGGCTCGGCGATTGCTGAATCGACTGCAGCGATCGCAGGCATGTCTTCGCTGGCAGCAGACGGCTGCAGTGGTCGGCTAAGGGGACAAGTTCCTCGGCATCGGCACTGGGCTGCTCGCAAGTGATAAAAACCACTGAGATGATTGGCCGCAGGCGATCGGTTCCCTAGCCTGCACGGGTTTTGCACAGGGGGTAAGGCAAGGTGGAATAAAAACAACCTGACAAATACCATGTCTCAGCCTCGTCCCCTTTCCCTGCGTGAGCAGCAACATCCCCTAATTCGCCAGTTAGCGAATACCATTGAAGCCACTTGGCGTCGTCAGTTAACCACCTATGCCTACGATGCTCCCGCTGATTTGGGCTACGTAGAAGGCACCCTCGAAGGCGAACGACTCACCATCGAAAATCACTGCTACGAGGCTCCTCAGTTTCGGAAACTGCATTTGGAACTTGCCAAAGTTGGCAAGCATCTGGATATTCTCCACTGCGTCATGTTTCCTCACGTAGACTTCCATTTGCCAATCTTCGGAGTTGACATTGTGGCTAGCCGCGGACAAATCAACGCGGCCATTGTTGATTTGTCGCCCGTTTCACCCCAGCGATTCTTGCCGGTGAGATACGACAAAAGCTTAAGCGCTTTGCCTTCCTTTCCGTTTACCAAGCCTCGAACTTTACCGGCCTGGGGGGATATTTTTTCAGAGTTTTGTCTGTTTATACGACCAACTGATCATCAGGAAGAAATTGCTTTCTTCAATCAGGCTATTCAATATTTGTCAATTCACTGTCAACTTGCCTGTCAGGCCGTTCCCATTGATTCATTTGCAGAACAAATATTAATCGTGGCGGGGCAGCGACGCTATTGTTTACAACAGCAGCAAAACGACAAAACTCGCCGCATTTTGGAGCAGGCTTTTGGGTCGGAATGGGCCGATCAGTACTTACAAAATATGTTGTTTGATTACGTCGAAGCGGCGCCAAATCGAGAGACTGTAACGAAAGGTAAATCTCTCTAAGCTTTAGATGAGCCTTGGCAAACTGACACAGCTTTGATTCTGCAAGGGATTTGGCGATTGTAAATGTTCCGACACACAGTTCTGCACAATATCTGCACAACCGAATTGATTAAATCAGGTCATTGGTTCAAAAGGCTTGAGCTCTGATATTACAAGCTATCAGAGCTCATTATCTCAGAACGAGATAGTGGGTGTTTTAGTGACCCGATTGGGGTCCTAACACTTGCTAAATTTTGAGACCTATTGTGCAACGGTGTTTTGCTGCAGTCGACTTTTTGCTATTCAGAGGTCTACTCTCTCCTCTTAAACATAAGAATTGGCATTAAACGACTTAGTTAAAGCGCCTAAAACAATGACGATCGCTGCTTGAACCAGTTTTACTTACGTGTTCAGAAGTAGGAGATTCATTTTTCATGTTCGACGCTTTTACAAAAGTCGTTTCCCAAGCCGATACGCGGGGACAATATGTCAACGGTGATCAAATTAGTGCTTTAAGCCAATTTGTGGCGGAAGGAAACAAACGCATGGATGTCGTTAATCGACTGACCAGTAATTCATCCACGATTGTGTCTAATGCGGCTCGCGCCTTGTTTGCCGAGCAACCGCAATTGATTTCTCCCGGAGGCAATGCTTACACCAGCCGTCGTATGGCTGCCTGCCTAAGAGATATGGAAATTATTCTGCGCTACGTAACCTATGCCGCTTTCGTTGGCGATGGCGGTGTCATGAACGATCGCTGTCTGAATGGCTTACGGGAAACCTACACCGCTCTGGGTGTCCCCGGCACCTCCGTAGCAGAGGGCGTCAACAAGATGAAAGATGCGGCAATCGCGATCGCCAACGATCAAGCCAACATCACTCAGGGCGACTGCAGCTCTCTCATGGCTGAACTCAGCAACTATTTTGATCAAGCTGCTGCAGCTGTCGGCTAAGTCTAAACCTAGATCATATCCGAGTTAAAAATTAGCGTTTTCCTCAAGCAAAACTGAGAACCTGGATGTGGTCAAAGGAGCCGTTCAAATCTTTGTTGATATTCCTTCTGTAAACCTTTTAGCGAGATTTTCCAACATGAAAACCCCGATGACTGAAGCGGTTGCCGCCGCCGATTCCCAAGGCCGTTTCCTGAGCAGCACTGAATTACAAATTGCCTTTGGTCGTTTTCGGCAGGCTCAAGCGGGCTTAAACGCCGCTCAATCTCTGACCCAAAATGCCGATTCTTTGGTTGATGGAGCTGCCCAAGCGGTCTATAAAAAGTTCCCTTACACCACTCAAATGCAAGGCAATAACTATGCCTCAACGCCTGAAGGTAAGGCTAAATGCGCCCGCGATATTGGCTACTATCTGCGCATGGTGACCTACTGCCTGATTGCCGGGGGCACAGGTCCCATGGATGATTACCTAATTAACGGGATTGCTGAGATTAATTCCACATTTGAATTATCTCCTAGCTGGTATATAGAGGCGCTCAAATATATCAAAGCCAACCACGGGCTGAGTGGCGATGCAGCAGTTGAAGCCAACTCCTATCTGGACTATGCCGTCAATGCTTTGAGCTAACTGCTAGAAGCCAGAAGTTAGGAGGCGAGAACCAGAATTTGAGACTCCAGCAAGTTTTTTCTTGGCTTCTGACTTCTGGCACCTGGATTTTATGCCAGCCATAATTTTTCCAGCTTAATTATTTACCCAATTTGATCACTGACGCCAGCCTGAGGAATTCAACATGACGAGTGCCACGTCAGCAAGGCTACTAGGATTTGAACCTTTCGCCCAATCCCCCCCGACTGAATTACGAACTAAAGCCACTGAGTCAGACATTGAAGCCGTAATTTGGGCTGCCTATCGACAAGTCTTTGGCAATGACCATTTGATGCAGGCAGAACGCCTCATTAGCGCCGAATCGCTGCTTAAACAGGGCGACATCAGAGCCCGGGATTTTGTTCGTGTTCTGGCTTTATCAGAGCTGTATAAGCAAAAATTCTTTTACAGTACCCCCCAGGTACGTTTTATTGAACTCAACTTTAAGCACTTACTGGGACGAGCTCCCTACGATGAAGCAGAGATTTCTGAGCACGTCAATCTCTACATCAACCAAGGTTATGAAGCCGAAATAAATAGCTATCTTGATTCAGCCGAATATCAGGAAAATTTCGGCGATCAAATTGTTCCTTACTATCGGGGCTTTGCAACTCAAAAAAGTCAAAAGACTGCGGGCTTTGTCAGAATGTTCCAGCTCTATCGAGGATATGCCAGCAGCGATCGCGCTCGGGTAATGAATAAAAAAGCGCGGCTTACTGATGAGCTGGCTCGCAACACCGTGAGTCCTCTGAGAACGCCCAATTCAAGTAAAGAACTCCTAGGAACAGCCGGCGGCGAGCGCGAGCAACTTTATCGCATCCGCGTCTCACAATCTGCTGGTGGCAAAACTCCGCAAATTCGACAAAGCATTCAAGAATATCTGGTCGCTTACGAGCAATTTTCCGCTACGCTACAGCGTCTCAACCAACGAGGTAGCCGCATCGTGGATATTACACCGGCTTAAAAAGTGATTTACAAATTCTCTACGAGCTAGGGGGTTAAGCGGCTTTATACTTTCAATCTGAGAGTTTTAAGGCCCTCTGAGACTGCTTGTTTAGCTGGGTTCTAAGCAGCTGCATGTGTCATTCCCTAAACGACCAATAAAAATCAATTACTGCAATTAACGCAATCAATCAATCAAGGAGATAAATCTGTGGCAATTACCGTAGAAGCGCCCCGCTTAGGGGTTACTGCGTTTGACGAGCAGAGTCCTGTAGAGCTATTTCCAAGAGCCTCTGCTGACGATACAAAATTCGTTATCTCTGCCGTTTACCGACAGGTTTTAGGTAATGACTATTTGATGCAGTCAGAGCGCTTAATCGAATTAGAGTCGCTATTAACGACGGGAGCCTTAACCGTCAGAGATTTTGTTCGAGCCGTGGCGAAATCAGAATTGTATAAAAGCAAGTTTTTGTATCCCAACTTCCAAACTCGGGTAATTGAATTGAATTTCAAACATCTGCTGGGACGAGCTCCCTATGACGAGGCGGAAGTGGTTGAACATCTCGATCGCTATCAGAATCGAGGGTTTGCGGCTGATATTGACTCTTACATCGACAGTGAAGAATACGGTAAGAGTTTTGGTGACAATATTGTTCCTTATTATCGCGGGTTCAATACTCAGACGGGTCAAAAAATTGCTGGGTTTACCCGGATGTTTAGCTTATATCGCGGATATGCCAACAGCGATCGCGCACAGATTGCGGGTCGTCAGTCTCGTCTGGCGTCCGAACTGGCTATGGGTAGCACGTCGGCAGTGGTGCCACCTTCTGGCATCGATAGTCAAGGCTGGGCATATCAGGCGCCAAAGAAAGGAGCCGTTCCCAATCGGGCATTTGGACGCGCGAGTTCAACCGCAGAGCGCGGCAGCCTCTATCGCATTGCCGTTGCCGGCAGACGGTCTCCCGGATATCCCCGCATTCGCCGCAGCAACTGCGTACTAATCGTGCCTTACGAGGATCTGTCGAGCACCCTGCAGCGAATCAATAAAACTGGCGGTCGGGTAGCCAGTATTACCCCGGCTTAGGCAGCCTGCGATCCTTTTAGGTCAATTTCTTCAGATCGATTCGGCGTGCCAATCAGTGCCGGTGTTGCTCAATCTCCAATCGTAAATTCAAAATCCCAAATTCGGATGGGAGGTATTCAGTTGTGTTAGGACAATATGCCACAGGTTCAGCATCCAGTGCTGATAGTCGAATCTTTGTGTATGAGGTTACCGGACTATCTGAAAATGCCCTGACAGTTGGCAATCAATTTCCCATTCGCAGTAGCGATAGCCAGTTTATTCAGGTTCCCTTTCACCGGATGAATGACGTGATGCGACGGATTACCCGTCTGGGCGGAGAAATCGTCAGCATTCAGCCGCTCAACTCAGCCGACCAGGACTGACTACTGAGGCCGTCTGGAATAGGGAGAACAGGGTGACTGCGCGATCGCTTTCACGGCACTAGCTGCGGATAAATCAACGGATATCCCGCCGCCTTCAGCTTTTGATTGCTGACACGCAAGTTTTTGACGGCTTTCGCGGGTTGAGATTCGTCCCAAATCGCAGGCGATAGCTGATGCTGACCACAGACTAGCGCTACTTGCTCACGCACGGTCATCACGCTGTCATCAACCACGTTGTAGATGCCAGACAGTTGATTGGCTCGGGCAAATTCAATGGCGCCAACAATATCGGCTAAATGAATCCAATTGACGATGCGATCGCCTTTGCCCGGTAAGGTTTTTCCCGCCAGCCCGCCATAGCGCTTCAGCAACTCACGACCGGGGCCGTAGATGCCGCCCAAACGTAAAATACAAACTTGCTGATTCTGGGAAGCGACCTGCAGCAGCGTCTGCTCAGCTTTCTGAATTATCTGAATTCTTTCAGTAGTCGGAAAAATTGGCGTAGTTTCATCCACCCAGGCCCCCTGCCGATCGCCGTAAACTGAGCAGCTACTTAAATAAATCACCTGGAAGGGCTGCTTGGCCGAGGCTATTATCTTGGCTAAGTTGTGAGCTATCGGTAGATAAGTTGCCGCGTATATTGTCAGATTACTAGCCTGAATTTGAGGTGGGGCAACGCTTACCACAACTGCTGTTTGGTCTTGACTGACTGCCGCCACCGCCGCTGCATCAATGCCTCGAACAACCGTCGCATCAGTCAGAACGGTTCGTAACTCATCGACTCGCTGGGCTGTAGTAGCAGTGCCGGTGACCGAGTGGCCCTGTTGCTGCCAATATTCAGCCAGCACCCTACCGACATAACCACAGCCGATGACCGCCAAATTTTGACCCATGAAACTTAATCAGTCGCTTAAAAGACTTTCGAGGGTTGCCCCAACTACTTGCGAACTGGAATCCTGCCGCAGTTCCAACAAGGCCGCTTTAGCTTGCGGGTCATCAAAGCGCGGCAGCACTCTGGCAGCTTGGGCACGCAGCATCGGAGCTTCGTCGATCGCTGCCTCTAATAAAATCGCCAGGGCCGCGGTTGCGTAGGGCGTGCCAGAAAGTTGACCCAGGTTAGCGATCGCGTTGTACTGCACTGCCAAATCATCACCTTCCCAACTCCAGCGACTCAGTTGAATGACGACGTCCGGGGACGCCCCCCCCAAAGCAGCCAGAATACTTTGCCGTATCAACCAATGGGAATTTTGCTTGAATAACTCTACCAAATGGGGCACCGCACGATCGCCATACTTTTCTAAAGAATTCGCGGCTTCAGCCACCACATTAGGATCTTGGTCGGTATTGATTAGCGTTAACAGCGCTTCAAACCCTTCCTCGGTTTGCTTGTTCCCTAACCCCATAGCCACAAAAGAGCGGACGATAAACTCTTTGTCGAACATGCGCTGCTTCAGCAAAGGCACGACCACTTCCGGTTCATGCTTTCTCAGCTCAACCATTGCTTTCATCCGGCTTTGGGGGTCGCCACTCTCCAAAAGAGACTGAATTTGGGTGAGTTCCATAACAGGGCTTGCTAACGCGACTATTTTCAATGCTGTTTACATTTTTTAATATAAATGACATCTCTTCGGACTGCAGGATTCATGCTGATCAGCCTGCTCAAATCAGCTCGATTGGGCGATCGCGGCATCATCTTGCCCACTACAATGCTTAAGCGAGCAGCGCTCAGCCTTTGAAAGCCTTCTGTAATACACGAATTAATTAGACTTACGCAAACGTCCCTTATATTCCTGATTCTGGAAAATGTTGCACCCGATTTTCTCAAGTATTGGGGGCAGCCCAAAATCGGCTTCGACGCATGAGTCCTGATTCGTCTAGTCGCCGCCAATTTGTAGGAGAGTGTGCTTTGCTGGTTACGCCCAAAACGATGATGGACTTTTTCCGCAAAAGCGCCGGTATTTGGTTCACTCAGCGCACTGTGCATCACTTTGACACGGTAGCCGACGAATCGGGGGAGTCGAAGCTGCATGTGGCACTGGTATCTGCTGACGATGAGCGAATTCACAACATTTGTCACGCTCAAGGCATTAATCCGGCCAAAGCCCACGGCGGTGCCAGCTTTATGTGGCAGCCCCATGAAGACGACGGTGAGCCCAATTCTGAGCAGGCTGCCGTTCTGGTGGACATTCCTGATGATGATACGGGGCAGTCTGGCAAACTGCTACGTAATCAAGGTTACATCGAGAAAATCCCCGTGATTTGTCGCTACTGGTTTGGGTCCGACGGCATTCTCACCATTGACACCGAATATGACCAAAACCAAGGACAGGAGCGCTGCTGGTTTCTGACTGATGACTTTCGCGTCAGGGTTAGCACAGTGCGCATGCTGAATGGCGTGTATTTGATGACCTATTGCTCAGAACGTCGGCTCGTGTCTGAAGGCGACCTTGAAAAGATGCTTCAGCACAATTCAGCCCGAGCGTCTTGAGCATTGATGTGTCGCTATCCATCTCGAAGCTGTCATCATCTAACGGTCAAACTTGAATGCTAGAAGCCGTTCAGCCCCTAGCTAACTTTCAGGAGCGGGCACGGCAATGCCTATACCGCAGGCACTCTGGCTTTAATTGATGACGCGCCCAAGGACTCCATACCAAAACTTGATACGTTAAGGAAAATTACGCTCCAATGGGTCTTTATGAAAAAATTCCCAGATATCTTCTAATCTCGGATTTTAGGATAAGAGCCTTTTTACCAAAATTCCAATATGTACAAACCCTTTCTCGAACATCTGGAAACGGAGCTGAATCGGCGTTTTAGCCTACAGCGTCGACCGATTCCAGAGGGGCTAGAACTCCGAGCAAGCAATCCTGAACGCCATCCCGCCACGATTCAAAGCTGGTGTTACCAATGCCCTGAGTTACGCAAAGTTCGCTACACCTACATTGATGCAGGAGAAACCTCTCAGATTCTCAACAGCGTCATTTATCCCAGTCACCACTACGACTTACCCCTGCTGGGAGTAGATTTTCTCTCGTTTGGCAAAGCGAAAAACTTGGTGGTGATGGATTTTCAACCCCTGTTTCAGGAAGCAGCTTATTTAGAAAAATACACAGCGCCGCTGAAAGCCCTGCACGATCGCTATCCCGATTTAAATCAAGGACTAGAAATGAAGTCTTATGATGCCAATCAATATTTTTCCAAGTATCTCTTGTTTGCCAAAACTGATCCAAAAACGGTGCAAACGCTTGTGTTTGAAGCTTTTAAGGAATATTTACAGCTTTATTTGCAGCTATTAGATGACGCTAAACCACTGTCGAACTCGATCGCCATCCAGCGGGTTCGTCAGGCTCAGAAAGACTACGATCAATACAGCGCCGAGCGCGACCCAGCCGCAGGGCTCTTCAAGGGCTATTTCGGCCACGACTGGGCTGAGCGTTTTCTCTATGAGTTTTTATTTGAAGAGGCTATTCCGTTGGTCACATCGGTTAGATAACGCATAAATCACCATGACCCTATATCAACCCTTTTTAGATTATGCGCTGACTCAGCTGCAGCAGTCGCTGGATCTGAGGCCCTATCCTATTCCATCGGGATTTGAGTCCAAGCAGGCAGTGACCGGCAAAGGCAAGCGGCAAGTGACCGTGCTGACCACCAGTCACGCTTATCAATCCCCCAAGCTGCGGCAGATTCGAGCCGCCCACGTGCAGGGAGGCGGCGCGTTTCAGGTGCTCAATTTTGTCATCTTTCCACGCCTCAGCTATGACTTGCCCTTCTTCGGTGCGGACTTAGTGACCTTACCCGGCGGCCATTTAATTGCGCTGGACATGCAGCCGCTGTTCCGCGATGACGCTTCCTATCAAGCCAAATATACTGAGCCTATTTTGCCAATTTTTAAGTCCTTTCAGGCCCATCTCCCGTGGGGAGGAGATTTTCCAGCAGAGGCGCAGCCGTTCTTCTCACCCGCTTTTCTGTGGACGCGCCCAACTGCAACCGAAGACGTCCAAACCTATGTCTTTCAGGCATTTCAAGCCTATCTCGAAGCCTATCTGGAATTTGTAGAGCAGGCAGAGCCGGTGACTGACCGGGCAGCGCTGCAGGCAATCGAGCGATCGCAACTCCGCTACATCCACTATCGAGCCGAAAAAGACCCGGCCCGGGGCATGCTGACGCGGTTTTACGGCCCGGAATGGACGGAAGAATATATTCATGGTTTTTTGTTCGACCTGAAACGTCAGCTCGCTGCAGCCATCGACCCATAAGCTAGCGATATATTGACTCACGATTGTTGCAACTGAATCTCAATAACCGCAAACTTTCTAAGAAGCCGCTTATTTCTTTACTTTTCTTTACCTTTCAGCTGTTTGTTATTTTTGAGTAAAGCTCTAGATTCCTCGTGGAGTCGGGAGTCTGCCTTTCCTGTTTGGAGTTGACAATTCGTAACGGTCAACTGATTCGTCGGCATAGTATAAACAGGAGAGTTGGGAGTTGATTACAGGCAGTTGTCTGATTGGGCATGGCTTTTAGTTCTCACTCTCGCCTACTTTAAGAAACATGTTAAGAAACATGGAATTCTCTAAGGTTTCTGTCTGTAGAAATGTTAATTGTCTCAATAGTGCCTTATCGGTTCTCGCGATTGAGGGTCCGATGGCAGTTTGTCATTGAGCCTAAGGATGATTTTCTGCAGTATCGGAAGCCTAGTCGCATCTAAAACCCTTCTGCAAACTCTAAGGAGATTGAGTGAATGTTTGACGCTTTTGCAAAAGTAGTCTCTCAAGCTGACGCCCGCGGTGCTTACTTGAGTGCTGATCAAATCGATGCATTGAGCGCCATGGTTGCTGACGGTAACAAGCGGATGGACTCCGTTAACCGCATCACCAGCAACTCTTCTGCGATTGTGGCTAGCGCGGCTCGTGAGCTGTTTGCTGAGCAGCCTCAGCTAATCGCACCTGGTGGCAATGCTTACACCAGCCGTCGCATGGCCGCTTGCCTGCGTGATATGGACATCATCCTGCGCTATATCACCTACGCAATTTTTTCCGGTGATGCCAGCGTATTGAACGATCGCTGCTTGAACGGCTTGCGTGAGACCTACGTAGCTTTGGGTACTCCTGGTACTTCCGTTGCTGTTGGTGTTGACAAGATGAAAGATGCTGCCATCTCCATTGTCAACGACACTTCCGGCATTACTTCTGGTGACTGCTCCAGCCTGGTTTCTGAAATCAGCTCTTACTTTGATGCCGCAGCAGCAGCTGTCGCGTAGGGGTTTTCTGCCCTACCGCCATGATTCAGAATCGCCTTGTTGGGGCCGATTCTGTTGCCATATGACTGAAAATTTGGAGATGTTTGGACAATGAAGACCCCTTTAACCGAGGCTGTTGCAGCTGCCGATTCCCAGGGACGCTACCTGAGCAGCAGTGAGTTGCAGGCCGCTTTTGGTCGTTTTGCCCGCGCCAGCGCTGGTTTAGAAGCCGCCAAAGGTTTGACTGCGAAGGCTGATAGCTTGGCTAACGGTGCTGCTCAAGCGGTGTACAACAAGTTCCCTTACACCACGCAAATGCAGGGTCCTGCCTATGCGGCTGACCAGCGTGGTAAAGACAAGTGTGTACGTGATATCGGTTACTACCTGCGCATGGTGACTTACTGCTGTGTGGCTGGTGGCACTGGCCCCATGGATGAGTACTTGATTGCTGGTATTGCTGAGATCAACTCGACTTTTGAGCTGTCTCCTAGTTGGTACATTGAAGCTCTCAAGCACATCAGAGCTAACCACGGCTTATCTGGCGATGCTGCTGGTGAAGCTAACACTTACATTGATTACGCGATTAATGCTCTCAGCTAAGCTGATAAATGAGCGTCTCGTTTTCTAATGACTAAATCTGATCCCTGAGGGGTATACAGCAACTGACTGATGTTAGGCGTTGCATATGCTTCAGGGATTTGTTGTATCAACTTTTGCATGGAATCGTCGGTAAATCTAAGATGTCTGAAGCTAGCCAGTTAACCGTTGAGTCAGCGATCGCCAATCTGCAAGGCAGCGATTTGGGACTGCGCATGTACGCGGCCTGGTGGTTGGGCCGGTTTCGCGTCAAAACGGAGCCAGCCATTACTGCCCTGATTGCCGCCTTAGATGACGAGGACGATCGTACGCCTGCCGGCGGCTATCCGCTGCGTCGCAATGCCGCGCGTGCCCTGGGTAAGCTAGCAGACCTCCGCGCCGTACCACCCCTCCTCCAGAGCTTAGGCTGCACCGACTTCTACGTGCGCGAAGCCGCCGCTCAGGCCCTGGGAAAATTGGGCGACTTGTCGGCCATCGATACCCTGTTAAAACTGCTGCGCGATGAGATTTCCGGCACGCTGCCAGCTCCTGAACCTCCGCAACTATCCCAACCTTTTGACGCCCTAATTGAGGCACTGGGTGCCTTGGGCGGGGTTGAAGCAATTCCTGCGATCGCTCCCTTTCTCGATCATCCAGCTCTACGCATCCAATATGCTGCCGCTCGGGCTCTATATCAGCTCACGTCCGATCCTCAAAAAGCTCAGGAATACGGCGATCGCCTCGTTCAGGCCCTGGCGAATGAAGATTTACAGCTCCGACGGGCGGCTTTAGCAGATTTGGGAGCGATCGGATATCTGCCAGCGGCCCCCGCAATCGCCGAAACCTTAGCAGAGAATAGTCTTAAGCTTATTGCCCTGCGCGGGCTTTTAGAAAAAGAGTTGGCCGCCAGCAAAGACGCTGTTCCTTTATCTGACGATGCTAAACAGGTGATGGTCCTGATGGATAGCCTGCTTTAGCGCTTCTCTAAGGGATGCTTTAGACAGTTGTGAAGTCTCTGAGGTCGCCAAAGGTGTTAATTTTTTGTGCAAATGCTGGTTCAGCAGAGCAATGAAACTCAAGCAGTGAGAGTATCGAATAAGACAAATATCTTTATTTTGTAAACTTTGTTCATGCAAATTTCATTTTTCCGCTGTTAGCAATGCCTAGTAGTCTTTCCTCTTTAATTAATGCAGTCGAAACGGCAGACTCGGCAACGGCCCTTTCAGACGCCGTGCAAAATTTGGCCGACGCGGGTTTGCCGGAATCAGCACCCTATTTAATTGACGCCCTCAGCTACAACAATCCTGGGGCAGCGGTAGCAGCGGTGGATGGTTTAGTGAAGCTAGGCCTACCCGTCGTGCCTGGGCTTTTGGAACAGATGGACTTGCACAACTATACGGCGCGGTCTTGGGCCGTGCGGGCCTTGGCCGGCATTGGTGATCCCAGAGGCTTGCCCACCCTATTAGAAGCAGCGACTGCTGACCTTTCCATGAGCGTGAGACGAGCCGCGACTCGCGGATTGGGGCAGATGAAATGGCATCAGTTTCCGACCCAGTTTGTAGAAATGGCCCAAACTACCGCGCTAGAAGCGCTGCTTGCGATCGCGCAGCAGGATGAAGAATGGGTAGTCCGCTATGCCGCCGTGGTGGGTCTAGAATCTTTAGCCGCAGCGGCGTCCGCGTCAGACTGCCCTTGGCGATCGCACATTTTTCAGCAGCTAGAGCAGATGATGACCCAAGAAAAAATCCCGGCAGTGCAGGCGCGAGCGCGGCGAGCCCAGGAATGTCTTCTTGAGGCCAGCCCTTCAACCGATGCCGTGGTCGAAGCTGAGCGATCGCCCTTGGCTGACGTCAACTGGGAGCAGCTGATGGCCCAACTTGATGAGCGTAAGGCGACAGAAAAGAGCCCTGATGTGGCAGGAGACGCCGAGAGTTTTCAGGAGCTATTAAACGCTGGCTAGCGTCAGGTTTTTCGATAAAAATTCCTGGCGAAGAACTTTTTAATCCGCGCTCCTTCATCAGGCTCACAGATTTTGAAAATCACCGCTAATTCCGATCTTTATAATTCCTAAAGCGCTTTTTTTGGACTGTACTCAACCTTTTTGAACCTGATATTACCCATGACTGAAGCCACCCAAGCCAACTCCGTTGAGCAAGCTACGCTGGAGGAACTAGCAATGGCGATTGCAGAGCTACAGGAATATCGCGATCGACTGCTCAATGAAACCATGACAGCCGCTAAAAAGGCCAAGGTTATGAAGTCACAAGCGCAGGGAAGCTTAGATCCGACTCTCACGAAAATTGACGCCATGCTAGCTGAACTACGTGAGCGACAAGCCGTGCTCACCAGTGAAAACTAATTTTGATGCGCCAATATTATGGTCTCGCCTGATGTAAATTATTCAGGAACAAAATCATTCTTTATCCTATTAAGAGCTTCATAACTGAAGATTAAGCAGGAACAGTATCAGCTATTTTTTATTTGCTCTCTTTTTGTCTATTTCAAGAGGATTTTTACATGAGTCAAACAATCGGCTCAACGTCCCCGACAGCAGATGCTTCATTACAGGCAGTTCAAGACAGTAATGACGCTCTGATTGAGCAAGTCAGTGAGCAAATTTCTTTTGGCACTTTTGATACTCAAGATCATCAGCGATTGCAGCAGTTAGTAGAAGGTTTGGGCGATCCGCGAGGCCGAACGCGGCTGCGGTTTGCCGAAACTTTAGGAGATATTGGCGAACCCGCAACGCCTTGCTTGGTCGAGGCTTTGCGAAATCATCAGAACGTCGTGGTGCGACGAGCCGCGGCCAAAACGTTGACGCTGATTGCCGATCCGGCTGCCGTACCGCCCTTATTGGACGCTTTCTTAGAAGACGAAGATACCGTCGTCAAGGGGTCATCAGCTGGGGCGCTAGCTCGCACGGGGGAAGCGGCGGCGCCGGGACTGCTGGCGATCTTAGCGGCGCCGGACCACGCCCAGGATATCAAAGGTCATGCCGCCTGGGCCTTGGCATTTATGGGCTCCGAAGCCGAAGACTATCTGTATAAAGCCTTAAATTCTGAGTCTTTGGATGTCCGGTGTGCCGTGATTGGCGCTTTGGGCCATGTCGCCCAAGAGAAAGCGGATGATAAGTCCTGCGGCCTACTGGTTGCCGCTTTGACCGATCCGGAACCCCTAATTCGCACAGAAGCGGCAGCAGCCTTGGGGCAAATCAACTATCCGACGGCAGTACCTAACCTCATTCTGGCGCTCAAAGATGACAACCTTGACGTGCGCAAAGCTGCTGTCAACTCCTTGGGTAAAATTGGCGATCCTCAGGCGCTGGAATCCCTACAGGCGGCCCAGAGCGATGACCAAGCGGTTATTCAAACCCTGGCCAAGATCGCCATTCAGCAGATTGAACGCCAGGCAGCAGACGATTGGTAAACGGTTGGGATTAATCAAGCTGGGGCGTCAATAAAATCAACTGCTGACGCTGCAGCGATCGCACATCCTCCAAAGTCGCCTCTGACTGCTCCAGCAGCGCCCCGACCGATTTTTGACCTTGGGCCGCATCACAGTCCAGCAAAAATCGCCAGCGAGCCTCTTCTAGCTTTACGAGCTGATAGTCCTGATTGAAAAATTGGGGGCTATCGTGCCAGTTCTCCAGGCAGGGGCTCGGTTCTGGTACGGCCTTGAGCAAGACTGCATCGTCCTGCCAATATTGTTTTTCCCAGGGGGGACGAGCCAAGAAAAATTCGTAGTGCGTAATGGCCGACGGGTCAAGCAGTTCAATCAGACGATAGCGCTGGCGATCGCTCAGCTCAGCGGCTCGCTCTAGCAGCTCTGGGGCCTGACCGACCAAACGCTGCAAATCCCAAACTTGAGGATTTGATAGGCCGACAAAATCCAGGCCCGAGGCAGCAATTAGCTCAAACACCGTATTGATGTTGTAGTCGATTTCCTGAGGATGCACATACATGTCGGCAAAGCATTCGTCCCGCTGGTTTTCCCAAGACCAGCGCTCTTGTTCGCGCTGACGCAGGCGATTATTTTCAGGGAGCGCAGCAAAGATTTGACGACCCACGGCGACACCGTCCTGATAGTCTCCTCGGCAATCGCCCTGCAGAAGCGCGATCGCCTCCTGCATTAACTTAATTTCCCAACGGCCCAATTCTCCATAGACAAAAATATGAAGTAGGCCGCCAGGGGCCAGTTTCTTTGCCAGCGCTTGTAGGCCGCCCATCGGATCAGGCGTATGGTGCAAAACTCCCACGCAGTTAATCAGGTCAAACTCCCCCGGCAGCTGCGCCACATCAAATAGGCTGAGGTGATGAAAATCAACGCGGTTAGCCCCGGATCGCTGACAGCGTTCGCGAGCTACGGATAAAGCTCCAGCGCTGAGGTCAATGCCGACGACACTCGCCTCTGGATTCAGATGCACCAAATATTCCGTACCCACGCCGGTGCCGCAGCCCGCATCCAGAATTCGCACATCCCTGCGAGGTGGTTTTCGCCCAGTACAAAAAGCGTAAGCCGTTAACCAGTTCCAACGCCAGTTGTAGCCTGGGGGGGGCTCATCCAGCAGCGGTTCCGGCGGAAACGGATAAGTATCGTAGAGTTTCGCCACCGCTTCACTAATTTTCTGAGGTTCTGACATAGATTAAAGGAAATGAGATTTACTGATGCCGCTATGCAAATAGCAATGGCGATTGTTAAGTTGATCTGTCCTTAACGAAATGTCGCGGGTGCCGCCACAAATTCAAAGCGATTAATGACCCATAAAAATCATGGATAACCTGCGTGAAAAGCTTAAAACGGTTTTGCAACTGAAGGAAGATGGCGGCGGATTTCACTATGTTCAACAAGCGCAAAGCCTGAGGCAAGCCGCTCAGCACACTCGGCAATGGTCAACGCTATTGAGAACGCCCATTGGTCGGTGGAAAAGCACCTTGGCAGACAGCCGCTACGTCCTGGATGAACTGAAAGCTCTGGGAATTGATTAGAAAATCCTGGCGGTGGCGGCATCTGAGAAAACCACGTCTGGTCTGGCGAAAGCTGCGGAAAATATGACAAATTGGGGCATTGGCTACGCTTTTGGGGGAGGCTGGTTGTTCATCACTAGCTCCAAACGGGATAGCGCGCTAACGGCTGACTCGCGAACGTAGTCTTCTGTTGATTCATCGTCAATAATCTTTTGCAAGACATCGGCGCCGCGACTGTCTTCGATCGAGCCAAAAGTGTTGGTGATGGTGACCGACAAGGCAATGTTGTCAGTGGTTTTGAAGGCATCAAGCAGAATATCAAAGGCTTCTGGTGTGGCGATTTGTCCCAGCGTCATTACGGCAGCAATGTTGACAACCGGATTTTCATCAAGGATTGCCTGCGCCAGTCCTTGCATGCCCGCTGCCGGAAATGCCATATCGGGATGACAAATAGCAACCTGCGCCAAGGCTTTAACGGCGCTGCCTCGGGCCGTCACATTTGGGCTGTTCAGCATCGTTTCTACCAGCAGTGGCACGGTGTCGGGACCGACCGCCCCCAAAGTTTTCACCGCTGCCCGTCGATAGGTGGTGTCTGCCTCGTCCAAAGCAGCCATCAGACGCGGAATAATCGTCTCATTTTGAGCGTCAGCCAATTTCCACATTGCCCGATCGCGCAGGTGAGGATTGGGGTGCTTAAGCTGTTCAAAAAGAGCGTCAATAGACATAGCGATAGGAACTTAACTTCAAGGGTTGAAATTTAGCAAGATAGCTGCATGGCCCGCTTATTATCTCGTAAAACCCGACCCAGCGGGGAAGGCATTGCGGCTGTCCTTTGTCGGACTTTGGCCGCAACGGCATATAGGCTAGGGCAATAGCTGCGCCGCTTTCGCCTTGACCAGCCAATCTTGATCTTGACTGGCCAACTGAGCACCGGTTGCGTCGCCAAGCTGCTGCAAGGCCATCAGCGCCGCATATTTGAGGTCCCAAACTCGAGTCTCTAAGCACGTCTTTAAGGCATCAACGGCACGGCGATCGCCGAGTTCCCCTAGGGCAATGGCCGCTGCCGCTCGGGATTTTTGAAACTGCGGTTGCCGATTATGCAAAGCCTCTACAAAAAGGTCATAGGCGGGGGCATGGCGTAACCATCCCAACAGCTTAACGACGTGGAAATGAGCGCCATAGTCGGCACAGGCGGTTTCTCGATACGCCGCTAATAAGGCTTCAGGAGCCGTCTGAGCGTGCGTCTGTAGTAGCTCTTTGGCGGCTAAGTAGCAGCGCCCAAAGTCCGTATCGAACAAATCGTGAATTAGAGATGCTAGTTCAGGTGGGCGCTCGTAGTGATTGACTAAAGCCAAATCGGTGGGATGATCGCGCAGACACTGTTCTAAATGAGGCTGAATGTCGAGAAATGACAGTTTGCCCTCGGCCATTCCTGCTGCCGCCAGCGAACGAATGCCCCGCAGCCGAAAGACCAGCGATACTGGACACCGCGCAATCTCACCAATGGCGTCATAGTGACGAGCATCGATGAGATCCTGAATGGCCAAGCGGCGAACCATCACGTTGGGGTGCTGTAAAAGCGCCGTTACTCGGTCTATTTGGGACGTTTCGCCCGTCAACCGGCACACTGCGGCGATCGCCGTACCCGCCACCGACGGCTCGCGATCATCAATAAAAGGCCGAATTGCTGCCAGGGCGGGCTGATGATCTAACTTTGCCAGGGTTTGAATGATGACCCGATAGTTTTGCTCAGGAGTGTTTAATAAAGCGGTAATTTCATTTAGCAGATTTGGGTCTTGGGTGCCAATTTCGCCAATTGCCCAAACCGCATTTTCAACCGTAAATTTATCCCGCTCAGCAAGGGCTGGCCGAATAAACGGAATCGCTTCTGAAACCTGCAGTCTGCCTAAAGTTTCAATCGCTTTACGCCGGACAATGCGGTTCTGCAAAGAAGGATCCGTTTGCTGCAGCGCCCGAATCAATGCCTGAATGCTTTGTGCGGTCGAAAAATTGACCAAATGCGATGCGGCAATGTATCGAGAATCATGTTCACCCACCTGGTCGGGAGACGTATCGAGAACTGCGATCGCCTGTTCTTCTGTCAAGTCAAAGAGTTTAAAAAAGCGCTTATCCATATCCGCTAGGGCGATCGTCAAATCGTCAAATATCGCTTTGGTTTTGATCTTTATGTAGTTTTAGTCTCTGCGTAGTTTGAACGGACTTATAGCGGTCTGATAAAACGTCAAAACCTGAGAAACGTTCTCCCTACCAACTAAATGCCAGTACCAAGAACGATTCTCAGGTCAAGTTAAAGCTCTACCAGTACCTGACGGTAAGACCTACGACAGAGAGTTAATCGCATAGTCGAGCAGAGCGTTGTACTCAGTGAGAGCCTGGGCAGACATGTCACGGGGGGCACAGCCACGATTACGAGCAAAGTTCAGAGCTTCAACGTAGGGAGCAGTTGGCAGGCTTAGAGCCCGATAAACTTCGCGCTGACCCGCAATGCCCCACTCATCCAGCGGGCCAGTGCCGCCAACCACCAAGCAATACTGCACAAGACGCATGTAGTGCTTGATGTCACGCAGACACTTAGCTTTGAAAGTATCAGTGGAGTTGGCCTCGCCTTCATTATTCAAGTAAGGATACTTCTGAATGCAGGCGTCGTAAGCTTCTTGGGCCACAGCGTCCAGGTTCTCAGACAGCTTTTCAGCCGCTTCAAGACGAGCGGCGGAGCGCTGGATAGACCCTTGAACTGACTCTAAGTCAGAGGTGCTGGGAAAACGACCGGCAGCATCAGCAGCTGCGATCACAGTAGTCATAACGGATTTCATTGTTTCAATCTCCTAGTTGGTTTTAGACCGAGGTTCGTAAGTGCTTTGAAGGTTGGCGTAAGGTCACACCTCAAGCAACTAGCTCAGGGCAGCAATTACGCGATCAAAATAGCTGCCAGCTTCAGCAACCAAGTTGGCGCAGCGGTCTTCAACCAGGATGGGATTCATCTTCTTCAGCTTTTTACCGGCAAACTTTTCGCTGGGATTGTCCTGAATATGAACTAGAGACGCCGCTTTCATAATTTGCACAGCACGCACAGCGGAGCTAGTCGGAACGCCCAGCGCTGCATAGGTCTCTTTCAGACCGTTCAAGCAGCGATCGTCCAGAACAGAAGCATCACCAGCCAACAGCGCATAGGTTACGTAGCGCAAAATGATTTCGCCATCGCGCAAGCAGGCCGCCATGCGACGGTTGGGATAGCAGTTACCACCGGCCTGAATCAAGCCCTGGTTCTCACAAATCATGCCGGCAACAGCGTCAGACACGATGCAGCTAGCGTTACTGGCGATCGCGTTTACGGCATCCAGGCGACGATTACCTTTAGCAATAAACTCCTTCAGAGCGCCCATATCGCCAACAACAGACGTGCTAGCGTCGGCAGTTACAACTGCTCTAGAAAATGCGTCGAGCATTTTACTCTCCTTAACTTAATTTAGAGTCAGTACAAAGCCATCCCTTAATGAACACAGCGATGACGTTAATGACAATAAGAAAGAGAGGGTTATGGGGTCTCGAATCTGAAAAACAAAGAAGTATTTCTTAACATTGGCCGGCTATGACCAAGCTAAAGCTTGGTCAGGTCGTTAAGCTACCTGCTTAGCCAAATGCTTGATTACATTCTCTTTAATCATGAGCTGACGCATCACTTCTAATAAATATGCTTGAGATTCTTCAGAAGTCAGCTCTTTTACTTGCTCTCCGTAAACTTTGAGCTTGAACTGTTGCTCCAAACTCAACTCCATCGGGAAGTTCATACCAACGCCTCCTTCAACAAGACAATGTCAACCGTGATCGGCTGAATATGTTATCGATTTTAACAAAAATTAAAATTACATTAACAAAAATCCATCTTGTGGCTCAGCTTGTTTCATCGCCAGGGAAAATTATTGGTCCCAAGTCTTCACGCGAATGACAAATTCAAAGCTTGTGCAGCTAGATGCACTTTTGCTACCTTGCTCACCCTTGGCTCGTTAGATATAAGGAAATCCGGTTCAGCATGGGCGCATCTAAGGAGGCGTTCGCAGAGGTCTCAGATTGACCTTCTCGATTAAGAGATATCCTCTGCTGCGCCGGCGGCTGTCTTTGGATGTTGACTTGATATGCTGCTCATAAAACACCGCAACATGACGGACACAAACACTAATTTATTGAGCAGTGTCGTAGAGCTGTGTCAGCGTTTAACAGAAATCTAAGAGCAACCTTAAATTATTGAGCATACTCGCAGCGATTATTAAAAGCTGTAGTGTGAGCACAGCATTTTTGCAGCGATTGAAATCCGGAAAACATGGCCTTAAGCCATCGTGTTCAGATAAAGTGACGGACCTTGCTTGACCAGGAAATGTTGTGCGCGCTTTCTGTAAACGTTAGTCACAAAAATTATGTCAGCCAGCTATATTATGGCCCTTGATTTGGGCACAACCGGCAACCGCGCCATCCTGTTTGACCAGGAAGGGCAGGTTGTTGAACAGTCCTATAAAGAATTAACTCAGTTTTATCCAGAGCCCGGTTGGCTAGAGCATGATGCCAGAGAAATTTGGGATGACATTCGCTGGGCCGCCAGGGGAGCTTTAGAAAAAAGCAAGATTGCCGCTAAAGATATCGCCGCAATCGGTCTGACAGTGCAGCGGGAAACGTGTTTGCTATGGGATCAGGAAACTGGGCGGCCTCATCACAACGCGATCGTTTGGCAAGACCGCCGCACAGCCGCCCTTTGTAATGAGCTGCGGGCGGCTGGCAAAGCCAGTGAAATCTACGATCGCACCGGCTTAGTCCTCGACGCTTACTTCTCAGCCACTAAGCTGGCCTGGTTACTGGACCACATCAAGCAATATACTGACCCTCCAATTGACTTTGATTGCACCCTCGCTGGCACCGTCGATACCTGGGTGTTGTGGAATATGACGGGTGGTAAGGTGCATGCGACCGATCACAGCAACGCCAGTCGCACCATGCTGCTCAATTTGTCAAAGTACGACTGGGATCCCCATCTGTTAGAGATGTTCAATATTCCTCGTCACATCATGCCCGAGGTGAAACCCAGTCTGGGGCTATTTGGCTACACAGATCCTGATTTCTTGGGAGCGGAAATCCCCATCATGTCGGTGCTGGGTGACCAGCAGGCGGCCCTATTTGGCCACGGCTGCGACAGTCCCGGAGCCCTAAAATGTACCTACGGAACTGGGGCCTTTTTAGTTGCCCACACCGGGAACGAGATTGTGCGGACCAATCACGAACTGCTCTCCACGGTGGCTTGGTCGACCGCCAATGGCGATCAGCCTCAGGTGGGTTATGCGGTCGAAGGGGCCATGTTTACGGCCGGGGCCTGCATTCAATGGCTGCGAGACGGTATTCGCATCATCAACCATGCTGCCGATACGGAACCCTTAGCTAAACGAATCGGCTCGAACGGCGGCGTCTATTTTGTCCCCGCCCTGAGTGGCTTGGGTGCGCCTCACTGGGATATGAATGCCCGGGGGTCCTTTATGGGCATCACCGGTGGCGTGCGTCGGGAACATTTGGTGCGAGCAGTTCTAGAGGCGATCGCCTACGAGGTCAGAGAAGTGGTCGATGTCGTCAACTCTGGTGCCCCCACGCCCATTAAAGAGCTGAAGGTTGATGGCGGCGCCTGCCAAAATGATTTCCTAATGCAGTTTCAGGCAGACGTGCTGGGAATTCCCATTGAGCGTCCAGCCATCCTCGACACCACGGCCCAGGGAGCCGCCTTTGCCGCCGGGCTAGCCAGCGGCTATTGGCAAGACTATCGGGCGTTAGTTGATGGCCGGCAAATTGAAAAGGTGTTTGAGCCTGCGGCTGGCGCTGATGAAGCCCAGGCCAACTACGTCATGTGGAAAAAGGCGGTTGAACGCTCTAAAAATTGGATTGAGTAATTACGGCGGTGCTCAGCATTAACTGGCGACTTCGGCCATCTCGATGACTTCGCCCTGATAGTCTTTGACCAAAAAGTTAAGCGGGCTATCGCGCCGAATTTTATGGCGCACGCCGTTGGTCTGAACCCGCATGAGGATTTGCTCTAGACAATCGTGGTCAAAGCAAACGTGACGCTGGCGATCGCGGTGCCCCCGGTTGGCCCCGCCAATCACGTGCAGCTGCGTATTCTTCTTTAGCTGATACCACAGACCATCGGGCTGACTGTAAGACGGCGCTGCCGTTGAAATCCCTGGCGATAGTATCGGATCGGCCCCTAGGGTTTGTTCGTAGTTGTAGTAATAGTGCAGCGGGACCTCTGCCGTTTGCAACTGCAGCATCCCTTCATAAAATCGCCGCGCCATTTCCAAGTCGGACACCATAATGGTGTAGACCTTGGGGGCACTGCTCAAAAACATCCACATAGCCCCGGCATAGCCCACCAGCAGCATCACCATAATGCCTTGAGTGGACAAAATGTCGACCGGTAATCCAATAGCTAGCGGTAGCGATAAAAAACTCTGGCCAAGCACGTTTAGTTGATTCATTAAAGTGTCAGTTACAGGTATCAAATATAGCGAGTCTTTTGGAGGATTTACTGCAGTATTCCAGCTGCAGACTGAGAGTTTGCGGCTTTGCCAACGGTTTCACCCTGGCTTCATTTAGTTTATCAAGGGGATTTAACGACTCGGCATTGTGAACCTGACCGAATTGCCTTGGCGGGGTTTAGCCTCAGCTCAGGAAGTGCAGACCCGCTTGGTCATTGTTCGTCTGTTCATCTCAGCGTTCGGCTGGCTCGCGCGAAAGCTGCCCGCCTTAGCCGACATCAATTAGGACTGGCAAACAGGGAATGCTTGCCAGCGAGGGCTAGATTTTCCAAGAAAACTGTTTTCACTGGGAGAAACCTAGCTATAGTAAGAGGAATTTGTCGATAGCTATTGTTCTCAGTCATTTCCTAAATCGTGCAAATTCCCAGCTTCCCTGAATGTAACCATGCGATTGTCCAGCAACTGGGGTCGCTCAGCGATCGCGAGTTGCTGCAGCGGTTTAAGGCAGAGCCCGAGGCCGGCCGCTACTTCACGGCGATTTTTTGTCGCTACAGTCCCGTGGTTTTTAGCCTAATTGCCCATTCCGCGAAATCGCCCGTGCAGGCTGAGTATTTGTTTGCGCTGACTTGGCGACACATTCTGAATGAATTAGGCGGGCTAGATTTGGCAGCCGTGGAAACCATTACCAAAAGTGAAGCTGACCAAGGGCGATCGCTATCCTTACAGAGCTGGTTAATTAACGTCACGGCGCTTTGCATTAATCAGGCGACACTGCCCGAGGTCGAAGACATTCATTATTCTCTAACGCAGGCATCACCGCCCCTGTGGTGCTATGTGGAGCGCTCGTTAGACCGGCTGGAGCCGCTGGAACGGCTAATTTTGGTGATGGCGCAAACCTTTCGCTGGAGCGACACGCGGATTTCCGCCTATTTGCAGGCTGAGGGTGAGCGCATCCTGCCAGCCGAAGTTGCCATGCGCCTGCGGCAAGCCGGACAAAATTTGGAAGCGGCCCTGCCCGAAGATATTCGCGCTATTTATCTGGGTTCCTTAGATCATGGGGAGTCTGATTCCATACTGCCTGACATGGTGGCCTCAGTGCCCATGCCCGAAAATCCTGTCGGTTAACTAAGTTTTGTGATGTTTGGAGGTGGATGATGGCGGCAGCGTTCTCATATTCCTGGGGGCTCAGTGCCCTACTGTTAGGCACGATCGCCATCAGTCCGGGGCTGGCTCAAACCATGCCCATTGAGCAGCAGCTCAATATGCAGCGGCACAATTTTGAACGAGCTCGAGCGCAAAAAACTGCCGAGCGGCTGCTGGAAGAAGGCGATCGCTCTCTGGCTTTTGGCAATGAAGCGCGGGCGATCGCCGCTTGGCAAGAAGCTTTTGCCATTTTTAGCCGCATTGGCAATCAGTCAGGCATGACCCAAGCCATTGAACCTTTAGCGGCCACTTTGGTAGCGGCAGAGCGCTTCGACGACGCGGCTACAGTACTGCATCAACAGCTCACCCTCGCTCGCGAACAAGGCGATCAGGTCACCCAACTGCAGGCGCTGAATAACCTCGGTATGGTTTACCTTCAAGCAGGTGAAATTGCGCGGGGCGAAGCCGCCATCAATGTCGCCCTGAAGCTGGCCGAAGAGCTTGCCAATGATGCGGGAATTGGTTTGTCGTTAAGCAATTTGGGGCTGGCAGCTCGCTGGTCGGGTGATTTGGTCAGCGCCCAAAGCTACTACGAGTCAGCCGTGGACTATCGCACCGCCGCCAGTGACTGGTTAGGCTTGGCCCACACGTCGAACAATCTCGGTGAAGTTTATCGACAGCTTGATGCAGATGAAGAGGCGCTGTCCGCGTTTCTAGTCGCTCGGCAAGCGGCACAAATGGCCGGCGATCGCGCCACTTTATTCACCGCCTTGGACGGTATTATCGCCATTGCTGCCGACTATGGTGACGGCGACATATTGCAACCCGCCGTGACAGAGCGCACCGCCGTGTCGGTGTTTGAGCTGCCAATGGCCCAACGGTTAGGCTTTCATCTCGCCTGGGCGCGCTATTACGAATTTCAGGAAGACTACGCTGAGGCTCAAGCGGCCTACGAAGCGGGACTGGCGATCGCTGAAGATATTGATGCCGCTGCGCAGCGCACGTTCATTCTCAATCAGCTGCAAGAACTTGCCCTGGCGATAGAAGAATCGTAAAACGGGGCGCCCTGCAAAGCACGCTTATTTTCTTATTCGGTTAATTGCAGCTAAAGTGATTCGTCGCTCAGAAGTCTTCTGGGTAGGCTTTCTATTCGCCATCCCGCTTCTGTCACCGCTTACTCCTGTGGCCATTACCCATTACGATAAGCAAATGTAGTGACTGTCGTTCCCGCTAACCAGGATGGATATCAAACCAGGCTTTGTCGGCACTGTAGGCAATACCCCTCTTATTCGGCTCAACAGCTTTAGTGAAGCAACGGGTTGCGAAATCTTGGGCAAGGCAGAATTTCTCAATCCAGGCGGTTCAGTCAAAGATCGGGCAGCGCTGTTCATTATTAAAGATGCTGAAGAGCAGGGACTCCTCACTACCGGCGGCACGGTGGTTGAAGGGACCGCGGGCAACACGGGCATCGGCCTAGCCCATATCTGCAATGCCAAGGGCTATAAGTGCTTAATCATCATTCCTGAAACCCAGTCCCAAGAAAAAATGGATATGCTGCGGATGTTGGGGGCGGAAGTGCGTCCAGTGCCAGCGGTGCCTTACAAAAATCCCAACAATTACGTAAAAGTGTCAGCGCGTGTGGCCGAAGAAACGCCGAATGCTGTGTGGGCCAATCAGTTTGACAATTTAGCCAATCGCCGCGCTCACTACGAAACCACCGGGCCAGAAATTTGGGCGCAGACTGGCGGTCAAGTGGATGCCTGGGTGGCGGCAACTGGCACTGGAGGCACCTATGCAGGAACGGCCATGTTCTTTAAAGATAAGAATCCAGACATTCAATGCGTGGTGGCTGATCCCATGGGCAGTGGCCTCTACAGCTACGTCAAAACCGGAGAAATCAGCAGTTCCGGCAATTCCATTACCGAGGGCATCGGCAATGGTCGGGTCACGGCTAATATGGCGGGCGCTCCCGCTGACGATGCCATTCAGGTGACTGACCCAGAAGCAATTCAGACGGTGTATCAGCTGCTGTACAAAGATGGCCTGTTTATGGGCGGCTCGGTTGGCATTAATGTGGGGGCGGCAGTGAAGCTCGCCCAACAAATGGGGCCGGGACACACCATTGTGACGGTGCTCTGTGACAGCGGCGCGCGTTATCAGTCCCGCTTATTTAGTCAAGATTGGCTCCAACAAAAGGATTTGTGGTCAGATAACTTGCTGCCCGAAAATTTTTAAAGATTGCTGCTCGTAGATTGAGGTTTTCGCCGCCGCATCTGGCTTTGGCTCTTTAATTTTCAAAAAAAGTAGCAGGTTTGCGGAGTCCAATTAATTTGGGCACTGTGCAGCCGAGAGCTTATGCGATCGCCGGTAATAAGTGTCTGACTTTGGGCGATCGCTAACATTTACATTAGGCGATGTCGTTAGCGTTGAGGATTTGGGCAATCAGCAGCGCGTCTTCCGTGAGTTCCTTGGCGCTGTTCCACTGCCGAGTGGTTTCATAGGCATTGCCGAGGTAGCCCATCGCATAGGCTTCAGCGTAGCGATCGCCAGCGCAGACGCAGGAATCTCCGGTAAGACTCAACACTCACTTCTCCTTTGGGTTTCCGAGTCGCCATGGCCGCACCTCATTGGGTCAGCTTGATACCCAATTGATACCCAATAATTGGCTCAAATCCGAACTATTCCGTCAAGTTCCAGCTAGTACAACGCACCCTTGGAACCTTTGCAAGATGGGCTGAAACCCTTGATATGCTTAATGGACGTAACTGGACTCGAACCAGTGACCCCCACGATGTCAACGTGGTGCTCTAACCAACTGAGCTATACGTCCCTGAGCCTTCATAAACTATCACAGGAGTGAAGTTTGACGCAATTGCTCAGAACTTACGCCCAGAGCGAACCCATAAAGTTCTTGTTGCTTTAGTGAGCGCTTTACCTAGACTTACGGATCTTATTTCTGGATGACGACACGTTTTCCCAATTGACGGTGTATCTTCTCAATTGCGAATGCTTCCACCAAACTGAACAGCGCCGATAGATTACGCATTTTAGTAATCCGTTGCGCCCAGCGAATAGAGCATTTGCTGTTCGGAATCGGTAAGGCCTAAACAGCCGCCTATTTGTACGCCTTCATAGGGACGATCGGTGCGTAATTTGCCTTGTACTTCTCCAGTAGCGATCGCCCGCAGTGTGATTTCACCATTTTGTCCAGCACACACTAAAAACTGACCATCGGGACTGGTACTGACATGCCAGAGCGCCTCTCCGTTGGTTGTAAATTGCATACGACAGGTGCGGCGAGGAATATCCCACAGAGCTAACGTGTGGGTGTCACCAATTAGCGCAATGGGGCATTGCTCACCATCCAGAGTGATTTGATGAATGTAAGCAGCATCTTCGCGTTCCCACGTGTTGATACATTCGCCATTTGAAACTTGCCAAGTTTGTATGGTGCCATCGTTGCTGCCGCTGTAGAGAGTATCGCCAGCCGCCGATAAGCACAGGGTATGAACGCGGCGGCGGTGGCCCGCCAAGGTCAAGGTGGATTCTCCTTTAAGATTCCAGGCGCGGATAGTGCGATCGCGACTGCCGCTGTAAATCTGTTGTCCATCGGGTGAGAAGGCTAAAGTCATCACCTGATCGTCATGCGCCTGATCTTTTTGCCAGCGAAAAACCCGGTTAGGCAAATCCCACATGGCGACGGTGCCAACGGCATCGCCAGCGGCTAATAGATTACCGTCACGGCTGAAGGCCAGAGCGGTAACGGCCTTGGGCAACCGTATGGCCCACTTTAGCCACTGCTTAGCTGGTTGCGCCCAAAGATGAATTTTACCCGTTTCGCTGCCCACAGCCAGATAGGTGGCGGGTTGACTGCTGGTCAGCACGCGAGTCATGGCTGGCTCGGGTATTTGGACGCGAGCTTGAGGTAACCACCGCTGCCGTGTCAACGAAAATTGCCAGCACCTCAGCGTATGATCATCATGACTGCTAAGCAGCTGTAGTGGCTCCGCCGAGAGGGCCAGTCGCCGAGCTGGGTGCCGATCGCTGCGCCAAACCTGTAGACACTGCCCTGCAGGCAGTCGCCAAAGCTTTACTGAATAGTCGCAGCCAGTAATGATCTCTGCTTTGTGGGGCTGAAAGATTAGCGCTTCGACCGGTGCCTGCGGTTCCGTTAACTGACATAGCCGCGATCGCGATTGAATTTCCCACACCGATACGGCGTTAGTAACTTCACTCGCCGCCAGATACCGTCCGTCTGAGCTTACCGCGATCGCCATAAAAGCTTCGCATGGCTCACTGGTAATGAATTGCGGTCGGGCTGATTCGAGCTCCCATATCACCAATTGTCCATCGTCTTGGCCGACGACGATGGGCTGCACAAGTTTTGCCCCGACCGCCGGCCGATAAGCAACCGTTCCCAACAGGGCCGTTAGTCGACCTTCAAAGCGATGGAGGCTGTCGCCAGTCTCCAGGTGCCATTCTGCAGCGACCCGATCTTGTCCACACGACAGCAGCCGTTGACTACAGGGACTAAACACGATCGCTGTTACCGCTGCTGAGTGCGCCGGAATTTGGTGGACTTTTTCGCCCGACGCTAACCGCCAAATATGAAGATATCCTTGCTCGTCGCCGCCGGCCAGCAGAGATTTATCAGCGCTGAATGCTAAATTAACCAGCCTTCCGGCACTAAGTTCAGCAAACCGCTCAGGTCCTAATTCTGATGACAGTTCCCACAGTCGGACAGTGCCGTCTTGACGCGCCTCGGCCAAAGTCTGGCCGTCGGGACTGTAGGCGATCGCACAAATTGCCTGTGTGACTGCCAGCATTGCTCGCTGCAGCCGCCCCGTTTGCAAATCCCAGAGCAGCAGGCGACCGTCTTGGTCACCAACCGCGAGCTCTGACCGCTGCGAATTGACGGCAATCATTGGGCATTGCCCCATGGGCTGAGCCAAGAGCGTTTGGGTTAAATCCGCGCCGGCAAACGATACGCCTTGAAACACGTCCGACTGCAGGTCGGCGCCCTGTAGTCGGAGCCCTTGCAAATTGACCTGAGTCAAAGAAATTTGCCAATGGTGCGCTAGGTTTAAGAGATTGCCTGGTCGGTAGTCGGGGGCGGGCGCTGGCGGCACCGCAACTTGACTTTGATCAAACGCAGTTTCTAAAAAACGCTGCTGATCGGCTGGTTGAGGATATTGATTAGCTAAATGTTGAGCTATGGCAGTGAGCAAGGTTCGTCGTTGCCACTGTCGCACCATTTCTGGCGCTTCGGCTTGCAGTAGGGGATATTCGCTTAACCATGCGAATTGCGCAGTGTCATCCGCTGCTTGAAAAGTTGCCAAGAAGCGATTGCAGAGATATGGCGATAGTAGCTCCGGCAACACCAGTTCCCAAGCCGGATCAGACTGGGTCATCACTCGACAAATGCCGCGATCGCAGAGCGATTCCAAGGCATCTAAAGGAGCGGAGAGACCTAAATAATCACTTAGCTGGGCCAAAGAAAGCGGTCGCTGACTGATGAAGATCCAGTTCAGCACCCGCCATTCCAGCGCTGAGAGCGGAGCTAGCCACTCATTAAGATAGGAATACACCAAATGTGGTTCGCCGTGAAGCGCTTCTAAGCACGCTCCTAATCGATTGCCAAAGGAGGTAAGGCGAAAAGCAATCTTAGTCAAAATCAAAGCTGGTAGACCGCCATAATGATGGCTTAATATTTGCCAGTCATCCCTTGTGGCATCGATATCGTCAGGCCACACAGCGAGTTCGGCAATTTCGTCGGCAGTTAAGCCGATTAGCGGATAGTGACAACAGCTAGAGCCAGCAATCGCACTGGTGGTGCGGGGCAGCTCACGACCAACCCACATGATGCAGCTGTGATGCTCACGGTTGGCTAACGTGACTAAAAGCTCATGATATTGAGCAAATTCCAGAGCATATACGCCAGCTAGCTGCTGCGACTCGTAAAGACTTTCTACCCCGTCGAGCACGATTAGACTAGGAGAAGTGATTAAAGCTTGAATCAGCGCATCTAGTCGGTCTGAGAATGACTCCAATCCGGCTAACGATTCTCCCAAAGTGTTGAGTAAGGTGTCAATTAAGGCACTGGGAGTAGGGCGATCGCGCAGATCCCGATAAATAAATCGCTGAAACTGCTCCCGTATTCGCTCCGCCAACTTAATTGCCAACCAGCTTTTGCCACTGCCGGGCAGCCCCGACAGGCAGAGTAATCGACCGCGATCGCTAATCACCCAATCGACTAGCGTGGCCAAATCGTTTTCCCGACCCCGAAAGTCAGAGACATTGAACGGAAGGGCATCGGTTACAGCCTGATCAGTTTCTATCGTAAGGGCAGATGGAGCTATCACATGGCCATTATCAACAGTGACAACATTATCAGTTGCTCCATTAGTCCCCAATGACGGCTGAGCCTGCTCTGACCAACGCTCAATTGCCGTTTTGAAATTAGTTTTCTTAACTTGAACTCCCAGCGCTTGGGACAGCGTTTCCCACAGTGCCGGGCCGACATCACGACTTAAGTAACCCTCAGTGTAACCGGCTGTAGAGGCAATTTTTTGATACGTCTGCCGGTACCAAGAGCCTTCCAATACGACTCGCTCGATATCGCGCAGCCCTTCTTCACGGACTGCGCGAACAGCCAGATCTGCTGCTCGAAAAGCGTCGTCAAAACTCATTAACCCAGACATTAATGGCGCGTACCCCGATGATAATCCGAGTTTATCGTGCCTGCCCTGAGTTTTTCTGAGTTTTTCTGAGTTTTTAAAGGATGCCTTTGCTTGAAGCGTACCTAATGATTATACAAACGGAATTATTTGCACACAGTTTCCTAACACGACTTGAAATACTCTAAAGGGAGAATGAACTCTAGAGCTGCTATGTGAGGGAAAATCGACAATACTGCGGTTCGCTGGCAGCCAGTACCGTCGCGCCCCTTAGCTACTACAGCTAAATCTCCTTAAAAAGTTAAGTCAAATTTCTGGCGGTTTTTGTGATTTGGCGTTGACGGCTGAGCATAAGCGGTAGCCTAACCAATTGAGATTCACCAACTATTGCTCTTGCATCAACCGCTGATAGTTTTGTCGCAATTGCATATGACTCTCTGTGATGCGCTCTGAGAGATGCTTTTCAACTTGGCAAAGCTCCTGCCAGAAGGTCGCTGATCGCTGCGTTGTCACATACTCCCGCCACAGCATCTGCAACATCGCCGCCGTCTGTGGATCATGGCTTCGAACCGCATCCAAAGCTTCATTAAATGCAGCGTGGGCCTGCTCGTGGGAGTCACCACTATGGGCCAATTTAATCGCGAGCTCTAGCGCTTTCACGGGAGATTGAGACAGGGGCTGATTCATGGACTTTTTTCTTTGGACAACAAAAAACGATATTAGACCTAAAATGCTTGGGAGCTTCTTATACAATCATTAAGAGGAGTATACAGACTGACATCAATCTTATCTATGGGCAAGAACCGTATTCTTTCTGGGATTCAACCTACGGGTGACCTGCACCTGGGCAATTACTTGGGGGCAATTCGCAATTGGGTCACTCTGCAAGAGGAATACGACAGCTTTTTATTTATGGCTGATTTGCATGCCATTACAGTGCCTCACGATCCCAAAGCTTTAGCAGCTAATACTTACAAGGTGGCAGCAACGTACATTGCCTGTGGTATCGATCCCCACAAATCGACTATTTTTGTCCAGTCGCATATTTCGGCCCACAGTGAGCTGGCCTGGCTGTTCAACTGCGTCACGCCGCTGAACTGGTTAGAGCGCATGATTCAGTTTAAAGAAAAGGCGGTCAAGCAGGGGGAAAACGTGACGGTGGGGCTGTTTGATTATCCGGTGCTGCAGGCGGCAGATATTCTGCTGTATGAGCCGGATTTGGTACCGGTAGGCGAAGACCAAAAGCAGCATGTCGAGCTAACTCGCGACATTGTAAACCGCTTCAACTTTCAATACGGCAGTGAAGACGAGCCGATCATCAAAGTGCCGGAGCCAATGATTCAGCAGGCAGGGGCGCGCGTGATGAGCCTGACGGACGGCACCAAAAAGATGTCGAAATCCGACCCGTCGGAGATGAGCCGCATTGATTTAATTGATCCGCCTGAGGTGATTCAAAAGAAAGTCAAACGCTGCAAGAGCGACCCGGTGCGCGGTCTGGAGTTTGACAATAGCGATCGCCCCGAATGCCATAATCTCCTCACCTTATATATGCTGCTCTCAGGCCAGACTCAGGAAGCCGTAGCCAAGGAATGCGCCGACATGGGCTGGGGCCAGTTTAAGCCGCTGCTGGCGGAGACGATGGTGGAAGCGCTGAAGCCGATTCAGGAGACATTCCATGAGCTGATGAACGATCGCGCTTATTTGGAATCTATCCTGCGCGAAGGCCGTGAAAAGGCCGAAGCGATCGCGCTAGCTACCTTGGCTAAAGCCAAAACTGCCCTGGGATACTCACGGCCACTCTAACTAGCTCACGGAATTTTTACTCCCGAAATGTCAGGAATCGCAAGATATACTGACGAAACTAGCGCCCGACCACATTCCCCTGCAAATCGTTCTTTCTCAATTCGGTTCACTCACGGTTTAATGTCTTCAACAACTCTTCCGGCATCTGATCTTTCGGCGGAATCACAGCTGCAGCAGGCCGCGCGGGCAGGTAAATTTTTGGTAACTGCTGAGGTGATGCCTCCCAAAGGCGGCGATGTCAGCCACATGGTCAAGATGGCGCAAAAGCTGCGTGGGCGCGTGCATGCGGTCAATGTCACCGACGGCAGTCGCGCTGTTGTGCGCATGTCTTCATTGGCAGCCGCCGCCATTTTGCAGCAGCAGGGCATCGAGCCAATTTGTCAGATGGCCTGCCGCGATCGCAATCGCATTGCCCTGCAAGCGGACCTGATGGGCGCTTATGCCCTCGGCTTGCGCAACGTGTTGGCTTTGACCGGCGATCCGGTGAAAGCGGGGGATCAGCCTGATGCTCGCCCCGTATTTGACCTGGAGTCCGTGCAGTTACTGCAGCTGATCCGCCAGCTTAATCATGGCTTGGACGCCTGCGATCGCCCCCTGCCCAATCAGCCCCTGCGTCTGTTTGCCGGAGCCGCAGTTGACCCCCAATGTCGCAGTTGGCGCGCGCTCCAAAGTCGCTTTGAGCGCAAGATAGAAGCCGGGGCCCAGTTTTTCCAGAGTCAGCTAATCAGCGACTTTGAACGGCTGGAAAAGTTTATGGATCAAATTGCTGTTGGGTGCGATCGGCCGGTGCTAGCCGGCATCTTTTTGCTGAAGTCGGCCAAAAATGCTCAGTTCATCGACCGCAACGTCCCTGGCGTCAATATCCCTGACCACATCATCCAGCGGTTGGCGAACGCGAAGGAACCACTGCGAGAAGGCATGGCGATCGCCGCTGAACAAGTGAAAGCGGCCCGAGATCTCTGCCAAGGCGTTCATCTAATGGCCATCCGCAAAGAAGCCCTGATTCCCGAAATTTTGGACCTGGCAGGCATCCGTCCTTTGTAAGGTTATGGGGAGTCATAGGCAGATGCGCTCAAAGCCTGCTTCAATCTCGAACATCGTTTATCAGAGTGGGTAGCATAGTAATATCTCTGTCTTGTGAATTACTTCCGGCAGTTTGAAATTCCGATATGACGAACGCGCAACCTATTGAAGATATTGAGAGACGCCTAAATCGCCTAGAGCGCCTGATGAGTAGCAATGGCGAACTATCGCTGCAAACCGCATCTCTGGCTCGGCGTAACGCTACTGATTTTGACAGAATGCTGGAAGTGTCTAGCCAGACGACATCTCTAGCTCAGCGTAATGCCGCTGATTTGGACAGAATGCTCGAGGTGTCTAGTTCAACTCAAGCGACCTTGGGTCAGGTCATGGATTTGGCTCAAAGGAATGCCACTGATTTCAACAGCATGCTGGAAGGGATTAACGCTATCCAGTCAACCTTGAGGCAGGTTGCAGCAGTTACTCAGAGGAACGCCTCCAGTATTGAGGCGCTGACTCAGGAAATCCGAGCCTTATCCGCCGCTAGCGAACAACACGATCGCATCCTTGACTACTTGCTCAGACGAGAAGCGGGAGACACCGACCCAGAGTAATCCAAAAACTCTCTACAGAACGTGAATTGCCTCCTTCAGCACTGTCTCTCGCAGTTGTGGCCGCAACGAACTCGGTGTGCCCACGTTGACTGAGCAGCCCAGCAATTCTTCTAAGTAAGCCTGCAACCCCAGCAGGGTAAATAGTCCTACAGGGCGATCGAACTTCACCCAAAAATCCACATCGCTGTCCGGTGTTGTCTCATCCCACGCCACCGACCCAAACAAAAACAATGCTTTGACTGCAAACTCGTCGAGACGGTCTCTGTGGGCAGCTAATTTATCAAGAACCTGTTGCTTATCCATCAGACCCTCTCCTTGCCACCAGGCTCACCTGGATAAAAGCATCGCCTACAACGGCAGCTAAAATAGCACCATCCTTAAATTCTATGACTTGCTTCCAGCACTTTGAAAGTTTGATATGACCAACGCGCAGCCCATCGAAGATATTGAAAGACGCCTGAGCCGTCTAGAGCGTCTAATGAGTAGCAATGGCGAATTACTGCTGCAAACCGCATCTCTGGCTCGGCGTAATGCTGCTGATTTTGACAGAATTTTGGCTCTGTTTGGGACAGCCCAAGAGACCTTGAACCGAGTCGCAGCTGTGACCGAAAGGAATGCTTTAGATATTGAGGCTCTGAAGCAGGAGGGGCGAGCCCTAGACAAACGCATTGATAGCCTAACCGCCGCCAGCGAACGCCATGATCGCATCCTTGACTACTTGCTCAGACGAGAAGCGGGAGATATTGACACAGAATAGCGAGCGCAATCAATATCCTCACCGTGCTAACACAAGCATCAATTATGAAATTTAAGGAGAGTTGCAATCGCGGTTTCCATCCAACTGACTCCACATGGGCAGAATCGTACCGCAAAGCTTTGCTTCTGCAAGCTGTTCTTCGAGTTCTGCTGGCGATATTGTGTCTCTTGCTTCAGAATCATACCAGAAAGCTTTCAGTGAAAGATTCTGTAAGTTAGCATTTCGGAGGTTAGCGCCTTGTAAATCGGCATCGCCAAGAAAAGCACCTTGTAAGTCGGCAAATTGGAGTATGGCGCTTTGTAAGTTGGCATCTCGAAGGTTAGCGCTTTGTAAATTAGCCCTTACAAGAAAAGCACCTTGTAAGTCAGCTTCAATAAGGACAGCGTCTTGTAAGTTGGCATTCCTAAATTCAGCGTCTTGTAAGTTGGCAGACTCAAAGGCAGCGTTTTGTAAATTGGCTTGCCAAAGAAAAGCATCTTGTAAGTTGGCATTTTTAAAGTCGGCGTCTTGTAAGTTGGCCTCAAAAAAGAAAGCGTCTTGTAAGTTGGCACCCCAAACAGTAGCACCTTGTAAGTTAGCTCTCCGAAAGTCTGTAAATCGAAAATCCAGATTGCTCAAATTGATATTTCGTAGCTCCATCTCGGACAAATTTTGGTCTCTGAGGCTAATAATCGGTTCTTGAAAGTCGTCAGAGCTATCGGTTGCCTCAATCATTGCGAGATCAGAAGCTCTTAAGAACGCAATCAGCTGCTCGCGTCGAGAGAGGTCCAGTTCTCGTAGGGTGGCGACAGTGCGGCCTCGGGCTAGGAGCACCACGCCGGAGTCCAGGGGCTCGTCCAAGAGACCTTGCTCAAAGGTGAAGGTTTCGAGCAGGGCGAAGTATTCCTTAAGGATGCGGTTTTGTTCAGCTTCGCGCTGAAAGTTGCGGGTGATGATGCTACCGGCGGCGGCCACGACCAGCGGCACGGCCAGCAGCTTCACCCATTCCAGCTTGGGCAGCGAGAACAGGCCCCACTTGGGAATCTCCCAGACGACGAATTTGGCGCTGCGATAGCTCAGCTTTGGCAGGGCGAGCAAGCCGCTGTGGCTCCAAAACAGCAGGCGCTTCAGGGGCTTTTCGGCGATGGTTATGGCGGTTTGCCAGTCGCTGTGGGCGTTGCCCGATCGCCGCCGTACCTGTCGATTCAAATACACGCGATGGGCGATCGCCCGTACTCGTTCTTCACTTCCCGATTCCGCCATTGCGCCTACGCTTTACTGCCATCGGTATTGTATTTGACCTGATAGAAAGTGAAACTGTGGGAGCGATCTCGTTTGTGGGTACGTTAGTCGAGTTGGTTCATGCCGTGATGACACCTAAACGTTATCCCAAAACTCATGATGAGACCCTTCGCACCTCTCTCCGTTGCGCTGACCGTGGCGATCGCCAGCGGCTGTACAGCGGGCGACACTCAGTCCCTCGCGGGCCGAAGCTATCAAGTGACTGACGAAAGCAGCGATTTTCGCGATCGCATTGGCATTGAATTTGTTGATGATAGCCAGTTTGTACTCAAAATTGCCGATCAAGAGCTGGTGAAATTTTCTGGTCAATACACCGTCACCGGCGCTCAATCAGAAACCATTGAAATCCAAATTGATGACCCGGATTTAGCCGCGATGTCCTCTTTTGTGCAGATGGAGCGTCAGGGAAGCGCGATTGACCTGGCAATTGATGAATTGGCAGTCACGCTGGAGCCTGTAGACGAACTATTGTTGACTGATGAGCCGTTCGATAACTCCGCCAATGAGAGCCAAGCCAATGCCAAAACCTACATCAACTCCATCAATCGCGGCCAGCAAATCTATTTCTTAGAGAATCAGCAGTTTGCCACGGCGATGGATGACCTGGGCCTGGGCATTCCCACCGAAACAGAGCAGTATGTCCTCCAGATGCAGTCCCGTAGGGACCTAACCGTTAGCTTGGCAACCGCCAAGGCGGCGGCAATGAACAGCTATTTGGGCGTTGCGATCGCCGACGAAACTACTACCAAATCTATCCTTTGCGAACTGCCGTCCGATGCTGAGCCCGTGCCAGAGTTATCGTCAATCTTCGACACAGCAGCCAGCCGCGCTCTCAAATGTCCCTTGGGCAACGAGATGTAAGCCAGCAAAATTTGAGCCCTGATCATGCAAGTGAAAATTCAGTACTGAGCGCGGCGCACCCGACAGCGAATCGTTTCGTGTCCTAATCGCCGACAGGCCTCAAACCGATGGCAGCCGGAAAAGCCGTAAAATTGTCCCTCTACCTCCAAGACTTCAATGGGTTCTTGAAGGCCAATTTCAGCAATTGAGGCCAAATTCCTTCAACCGCTCGGGTTTGCGTTGGCAGAGCAGCGGGCGATGGATTTGGCGCAGCGGAACATCGGCAATACGCATAGGTCTAGACCTAAACACGGCTGGACGCTCTATTACTGTGGTGGTCAGCTAGGGATAGCGGGTGAAGCGGCAGCAGTTATTTACGCGATCGCTCGCTAGAATGCGGAGAGCGTTTTCCAAAGAGTCAAGTTATGTGGGTCCAAGTGAGATCGCGCCGGTTTGGCAAAATTTATTCATCGAGGGTGGCGATCGCGGCGGGGCTAGCGGTGATGGGCAATCTGCTCGGCCTGGCGACAGTTCAGGCCCAAGCGCCCCAAAACCCCACCCTCAAAATTGGCATCGTGCAGCGGTTTGGTAACGACGACGCCAAAACTTTGGTGGTTGAACCCCTCGGCGGCGATCAGCTTACCGTGCAGTTCAAAACCGGTGACCAGCTCGAAACCTTGACCACCAATCAGATCGTGCTCGATACCACGCCGGTGCCGCTAGAAACCACCTCGCTGCGAGAGCGGGTTGTGCTCAGCACCCACCGCAGCTTCGAGAGCGCCGAAGACAGCGCCACCCAATGGCGACAGCGCGGCATCGAAACCGAAATTGCGCAGCCCGGCGATTGGCAAGTGTGGGCCGATCGCACCACCTACGATACGCCTTTGCTGCGGCGGCTCCTGCTCCAGGATTTGCAGGCTGCTGGCCATGCCAACGTCTACGTCGACAGTCAAGTGCTGCGCGACGTTCCCAAGGCAGCGGCGATTTTCAATGGCTTTCGCTACAACCGCGATATTGTCAGCATCACCACCGGCAACCAGCGAGTCCGAGTCATCGAAAAGTACGGTGAAGCCACAGATACCGTGCGGGTTTATGGCGGCGGCTTACGCCTGCAGCCCAACGCCTACGGCACTTACACCCTGGTCAACAACGTCCCTATTGAAACCTACCTGCGGGGCGTGGTGCCCTACGAAATTGGCCTAGCAGCCCCCCGCACCACCATTGAAGCCCAGGCAATTTTGGCCCGCACCTATGTGCTGCGTAATTTGCGTCGCTTTGTAGTGGACAACTATGAGCTTTGTGCCGACACCCAGTGCCAGGTTTATCGCGGCATTACCGGAGCCGCCGAGGTAACCGATCGAGCGATCGCCAACACCAGCGGCCTCGTTCTCACTTACGAAGATGAGCTGGTAGATGCCCTCTATTCATCGAACGTGGGTGGCGTGACTGCTGCCTTTAGCCACGTGTGGAACGGCCCTGATCGCCCTTACCTGCGCCCGGTGGTCGATTCCGTAGCCAACCGTTGGGATTTGGCCTCGCGCCCCCTGACGGACGAAAACAATCTGCGGGCCTTTCTGTCTCTGGACTCAGGCTTCAATGAAGACGAATGGGATACCTTTCGCTGGCAGGAAGACGCCTCCCTGAAAACCATTGCCCAAGATTTGCGCTCTTACCTGCAGGCTCGCAGCCATCCCCAGGCCAACTTAACCGAGGTGCAGCGCCTGGTGGTCACTGAACGTGCCCCCTCTGGCCGGGTGCAAACCCTGGAAATCGCTACCGATGCCGGGATCGTCACCCTACAAAAAGATGAAGTGATTCGCGCGATCGCTGCCCCCCTAAGTCTGCTGTTCTACACAGCAGGACTGTATGAAGAAGTGCCGGGAGCGACTGAACCACAGCTCAAAGGCTATCGCTTTATTGGGGGGGGATTTGGCCACGGCGTCGGCATGAGCCAAACCGGCGCTTACAATCTGGGGGACTTGGGCTGGAGCAGCGATCGCATTCTTAAGTTCTATTATCCCGGCACCGAGCTGCAGCCCATTAGCGATCGCCTCACCTTTTGGCGCGATCCCTATGAAATCGACGTTCCAGCTGCTCCGGCCCCCAACGCTCCGTAAGCAATTCCTAAAACACTCCTACAGCCCAGAGAAAAGCACGCGATCGCCGCTACCCTGTGTTTAGCGTTAAGAGAAAGAATGAAGACAAAAAAACGAAAAACGTGCGCCCTACTCAACGGTTTTCAAAAATATTTGTGTCCCCATAGCGAAAGATTGTAGGACTATGTCCATGTGGAGCAGGCAGAAGGTAGAAGGCAGAAAGCAGAAGGCAAAAGTATTGCCGCATCAGGATTGTGGCAGCTAGAGATAATCCAACCCAACTGCGATTTGCTACAGCTATATTGCCTACCACCGTAACAATTCCCGTTTCTGATTCTCTACCCAGCTACCCTGCCACCCTGCCACCCCAACCTCTCTTCCCTATCATCCTGCCGCCATGACCGAACTTCCCCCGTTTAACAATCCGCCGCCTCGTCCCACAGTGGGTTCTGTGGAGGCTGCTCAAACTGATGCCGCAGCCGTGGCTTCTCCCACTGCTCCAACGGTACTAGAACCACCTGTCCCTCAGCGCTGGCAGGGACTGCAATTGCTCTTGGCGTGGTCGCTGCGATGGGGACTGTTGGGCGTGAGTGTGGTTGGAGCCTGGCTATTTGGATTACTTGTGGCCCAATTTTTTCCGGCCAGCAATCCAGAACCGCCCATGCAGGAAGTGGTGGCCCGCAAAACTTCTCGCTTTTTCCAAAAAGTAGGCAGTCTGCCCGCCTGGTGGTCGGGTGAAACTCAATCTGCCGCACCGATCGCGGCCCCCGCACCTGCCGCTCCTCCAACCACTCCGTCCGCAGCGGCTCCCCCTATTGCCCTCACCGATGCTCAGCGAGAACAGGTCACGGTTGAGCTAGAGGCGATTGACAGCGATCTGCAAACCCTGCGCGATCGCACTTCTGCCATTGAGCGCCAGTTGGGGCTACCTAACATTGAGATTTCCCTAGAAGAGCGGATTGACAACGCCAACAGTCGCCTTACCCCGCCCACTGCGGCCCCTGATCCGGCCTCAACAAATAACACTGCCGCTCCCGCTCTCCAGCCCACTGTGGGCTCCTCACCCGACCCTCTATTTCAGGTCAACGCCTATCGCGTTACTCTACCTAGCGACGTTCTATTTGCCCCCGGACAGGCCATCTTACAGCCCAACGCCCAGCCACTACTCGACAATATTTTGCCGGACATTGCTCGCCATCCTGACGCCACCATCTTAGTGGGCAGCTACACCGACATTGCCACCGAAAGCAATACTCCAACCGAACTGTCCTATCAGCAGGCGATCGCTGTCCAACGCTATCTAGCTCAGCGCACGGGTGACGACTCCCTCCGCTGGGTCACAGTCGGTTACGGCAGCAGCTATATTGGCAGCACCGGGAGCGTACAGCTCAGTCGTCGCATCGCGATTGCGATTACCTTCTAGCTCACACCCTTGCATGGCTGTTTCTGCCGATTGCACTAGTGGCATCAGAGCTAACTAGGGCTGCCCGTTTGATCGAGCGCCGCCCAGGTATCTTGATCGAGCCAGTGTTCACCTAACTGTCTCAGAGACAGCATCACAGTCTTAATTTCAAATCCTTTCTCAGTCAGAGAATATTCCACTCTCGGCGGCACTTCAGGAAAAGCCTTGCGCCGGACTAAACCGTAGCCTTCCAGCTCCCGCAGACGAGCCGTCAGCGTCTTAGTACTGATGCCTGGTAAGGCTTCGATAAATTGGTGCGTGCGGCGACTACCCAAAAAGAGTTCCCGCAAAATTAAAATTGCCCATTTATTCCCCACAATTTCAAGCACAAATTGAATAGGGCAACGAGATTCTTGACGCTGGTTTTGATGTTCCATGTTTTTTAGGGAAAGCCAGGGAAGAGCCACTGAATAAATCACTACCGAATCTTAATATTGGCAGATCAAGCTCCTGTCTTGCTCCTTAGACTATCCAATTTTAGAGATTTTTGAGTTGTCGCCTCTCAAACTCAGGAGCATAAGGGTTACCAGACCAAAAGTATAGTGATCAACCACAGAATTCGAGTATTAGCAATCATGATGGCGGGAACACTTATCAAACTAGCGAGATATCACAGTTGTCTTTAGGTTTCACCAGCAGTTGTTAAGCGATTATGCGGTCGGCTCATCGATCAAAGGGTGCCAATGCCAGGACTGCGGGTGCTCAATTGTTCCTTCAATTTCCAACAGTTGCCACGGTTGAGTCTCAGTTTTGGCCTGAAGAATCACGGAAAAAGGCACTTGCGATTGTTCCAGAGGCGATCGCCGAGGATAGCGCAGCCGATATCGATAAGTGCCCGTGACTTCATAAGCCGAGGCGTCAGCCACTTTCACTCGATGCACATCACGAACCTCAACGCGGCTGACGGAAAGCTTGGGCTGAGATGATGACTCAGTTGAGACTTTTTGCCACAAAGTCATCTGTGCTTGCTGAGCCTGGCGAGTCACCGCCGCGGTCGCCACATAGCCCGGAATCGTGGCTTTTAAGGCTCCACAGCTGGTGAGACAGACTGCTAACAAAACGACCATCAGCAGATTTCTCAAAATTCTAGCCAGCCTAGTCATAGGTTCGCAGGCTCCGGGGATCGAGCGCATCGCGCAAGCCGTCACCCAGCAAATTAAACGACAGCACCGTCAGCACGATCAATATGGCGGGAGGCCAAATCAGCCAGGGGTGCAGCACCAAAATCGAAGCATCACTGGCCAAAGACAGCATATTGCCCCACGATGCATCCGGCTGCTGAATGCCCAGGCCAATTAAGCTCAGAACCGCCTCTGCCACAATAAAGCCGGGGATCGCCAGCGTGGCCGAAATAATTACGTAGGTAGCTGTCTGTGGCAACACGTGCTTCACAATGATGTAAAGCGGCTGTCCGCCCATGGCCTGAGAAGCCGTCACGAAAGTTTGTGACTTTAGCGAAAGCACCTGACCCCGTACAACCCGCGCCAATCCTGTCCAGCGAACGAAAGAAGTAATCAGGATGATTAACAAAAATCGCTGGGTACTAGATAGCGTGGCCGGCAGCACTGCCGCCAAGGCGACCAGCAGAAAGATTGCGGGGATCGTCATGATGACTTCCACCAAGCGCATCAGCACGGCATCGAGCCAGCCGCCAAAGTAACCGGCCAAACCACCCACCAGCATACCAATGGGAAAGGACAGGGCGATGCCGATCAGGCCAATGCTTAAGCTGATACGACCGCCATGGATTAAGCGGCTAAGCTGGTCGCGAGCTTGTTCATCCGTGCCTAGAATATTCCAGCGACCAGGACCAACGGCGCCAAACAAATGGCGATCACCTCGAAACCCTGGAAACAGCTGAATCTCTTCAAACCCTGGACGGCTGAGCGACCAGCGTGTCGGCAGCGGGAATCGGAGCTGTAGCCAGCGGTACTCATCACCCTTCACGAATAGGCGCAGGGGACTTGGCTGCTCAAAATCGACAAAGACTTCGCGATCGCCGGTTTCCACAGAAACCGGCCCCTGAGTTGTGGGATAAACGTGGGGACCAAGAAACTGACCGGTGGTGGGGCTGCGCCAATAGATCGTGGTGGGCGGCAGCAGGGAAGCACTGGGTACGGAAGCGTAGGGATCATAGGGAGCCGTAAACTCCGCCAAAAAAACGGTCAAGTAAAAGACCAGGAGGATCGTTGCGCCCACCTGAGCCAAAGAATTTTTGCGAAGCTTTTGCCACCAGTTCATGACAGTCTCAACGATGAATCAGGTTGGAACGACGCATCTTTCTTCGTTCTCAACCATGAACACATTCGAGTATAGATTGGCAATGATTTGTTTGCCCTCTTGAGTTAACGACAAATATCGCAAACCGTCCTGGATGTAAGGCGTCACAACGTTCCAATAAAACTTGGGATAGTTGCGCCTGAGATCGTCAGGATTGCGATAGTTCAGATATTTATTTTGTCCGGTTTCTTCAAATTCGTAGAAAAGCGCCCCGATTTTCTTGAGATAGCGCGGGTCGCTAAGCTGGCCGATGAGATCGGCAGCCCGTAGCAGCCCTGGAAAGTTGTAGGTATCTTTATGATCTTCTTCGTTGGGAACCGGAAACCGAGTCAGCTCAATATTGCGCTTGATAATCTCAGCGTCAATGATGCGATTGTTGCCGAAGCGCTCGTCGATAAACAGCTTACCGCGATCAACGTGGTATGCCGTTAGTGAAGCGTCCGAGGCCCCCAGACTTAGCCTAATCATCTCTTCGCCTTTGCCCGTAGCGTAAAGATGTTCGCGATCGCGATCCATACGACACACCCCTTTCACATAGCCAATGTCATGGCAAGCCAGCGAAATAATGAAATGCAGCCAGTCTTCAGTACTGACTCCCCCTTCACGAATTTGCTTACCCCGCATGATTTCTTGGCCGACCAAAGTCACTAAAATTGTGTGCTCGACGTTGTGATAAAGCGCGTCACTGTTAGCGATATTTTCCAAGGCCATGCTGCCGGCCCAGGCAATAATATCCTCGAAGTGAGGATTTAACCCACCGTAATTACGGTGGTAGCCAGCACGAAGCTTTTCAACGAAGTCAGTGATTAAGATTTCAGTTGTGTTAAACATGCCGATGCCCACCTATCGCTTCACATTCATGGTTCACACTCACTCCAGGAACCTCAAATTAAGCTGCTAATGAGTATAGCGACAGTTTCGTGCTGTCACCGCTTTTGCTGCAAATCCTTCAAACCGTCGTTGCCGAAGCAACGCTGGTAGGCCCTTATTTACCATTGCCCAAGTTGGCAACAGCAGTCGACGAGAGATCGTAAAGATTCACACTTATCATTGCAACAGGTCAGCCCACTAATATGTGTGATTTTAGTCAAACAAGCCCTGCGATACAGATCAGGATGAACCAATTGACTATCACAAAGTGGCCGTCACCCTGGCATCATGACTCGTCGCTAATATGCTCTTACTGCCAACTTCGCTACAGTCTTTCCTAACTGATGCCAGAAAAAGGACCTCGTTACGATCTGACAGCAGCGATCGCTGAGTCCTCTCACAAAATAAGGATATTTGCCACAATCTCGCCAGGGCAAGTAGGGCAATAGAATTATCATTGTCTCACTGAAAATGCCTATAGTCTTAAATTTTAGAGCGTTCACTCCAGCAATGCCCGGCATCGTGACTCTCTAGCGGGCCAAATATCCGCAGTAGACAATATCAATAAATTTACATGTGTAGCTTCTCCTCTCAACCCGCTGACCACTATGAGCTGCATGAAGTCAAAGCTCAACCACTAGCTGACAGAACCTGTTAACTGGCTCTCGCATCACCATGGAGTAAGTTCTTTCAAGGCAAATAAATTTTAGCGATCGCCTTTTGGTGAAAATAACTATAATAGAATTCCTGCTCATTTGATTAACTCACTAAAAGTACTGCCTGTGTTTACAACTGCTCTTCCCAGACCGTCTGTCCAAAATGTGCCATTAGACCTATTTGCCGCCATTAACGAGCTAAAACGCGAGTTAAACGCAGTAATCTTGGCACATTACTATCAAGAGCCTGATATTCAAGATATTGCCGACTATATTGGTGATTCTTTGGGCTTGTCGCGACAGGCCGCCGCCACAGACGCCGACGTGATTGTGTTTGCTGGGGTTCACTTTATGGCGGAAACTGCCAAAATTCTCAATCCTGACAAACTAGTGCTTTTGCCCTCCCTCGAAGCCGGCTGTTCTCTGGCCGATACTTGTCCGCCCGATCAGTTTGCCGTCTTTAAAGCCCAACATCCCGACCACCTGGTCGTGTCTTACATCAACTGCTCGGCAGAAATTAAAGCCATGAGCGACATTATTTGCACAAGCTCCAATGCCGTTAGCTTGATTGAGCAAATTCCTGAAGAACAACCCATTATTTTTGCTCCGGATAAAAATTTAGGCCGCTATGTCATGCAGCAAACGGGGCGCGACTTGGTGCTGTGGCAGGGAAGCTGCATGGTACACGAAACCTTTTCAGAGAAAAAGCTGGTGCAGCTCCAGATAACCAACCCCGCAGCTGAAATTATTGCCCATCCTGAATGCGAAGCGTCCGTGCTGCACCACGCCAGCTTTATTGGGTCGACAACGGCGCTCTTGAACTACGTAAAGCGTAGCGATCGCACCCAGTTCATCGTTGTCACTGAACCGGGAATCATTCATCAAATGGAAAAGCAGTTGCCAGACAAACAGTTTATTCCGGCTCCCTCGACCGGCAACTGCGCCTGTAACGAATGCCCTCATATGCGGCTCAACACTCTAGAGAAGCTCTACCTGTCAATGCAGCGACAGCAGCCAGAAATCACCATGCCGGAAGAAATTCGGGTGGCGGCGCTGAGGCCCATTGAGGCGATGCTGCGGATGAGTGCTTAAGGACAGCAGATGTCGGGATCAGGAATAATGGGCAGCGAAGGCAGAATAAAGGATTGTGGTTTTCGGCTTTCTCCGCTGCGTCAGGTTATGTCCTGCTATTGAGAAGAGGCCGCAAATCAACCGTAAGCTGACTTCAGAATTTCCTTAGCAGGGCAGAAGCGATCGCCCACTACTTCCCCTAGTCAAGCCGAAAATTGACTCGTAAACGCCTCATGCACCTGATTAGCGGCGCTGTCTTTAAATATCCACAACGTCGTTTCCCAACAGAAGAACGCCATGCCCCGATAGCCAGCCGCTTTGACAGCAGCCATCTCTTGCTGAATGGTCTCGACCGGTTTCGCGTTTATGGCTGGGCCGGTGTAGAGGCCAATGCCCATTGGCAGTTGCTGATTTACGGCCAATAGTTCTGGATTTTGCAGCTCCGACTCCAATACCGCCAATTCATTGCGATAAACCTGCACGATTACCTCATCTAGCCAGCCCTGATTGACCCAGGTACGCCAATCTTGCAGGTAGCGATCATAGGCAAAGTCGGGCGTGTTGGGCGACAGCGACACAATCGCGTCGGGATTAATAGCTTTCACCGCAGTGGCAATCTGCCCCATCAGCTCAGTGATTTTGGCTGCCCGCCAACGCTTCCATTCGGGGTCTTCCGGGTCTTCCGGAGGACTTACGCCGCCGTGCTCCTGTTGGTAAAGGGCTTGCGTATAAGAGTCGTAGCCAAATTCCACTGGCAGGCCGAAGTGATCATCAAGCTGGATGCCGTCAACCGGATACCGCTGCACGACTTCGGTAATCAACTCCACTAAAAACGTCTGCACTTCAGGGTGAAAGGGATTTAGCCAGCCCTGATTGGCTCCGGAGGCTTCCTGCCGAAGCTGCCATAGCGGTCGAAGTAAGGGGTTGGCCATGGGGACGGCGGCCCCGCCTGCCACCGTCTCGCCCGCCAGGTTTGTAGTCAGCCAGTCGGGATGTCGCTGGGCAATAGCCGAGCTAATCGGCATCATCAAGCCATATTCAAACCAGGGAATCAGTCTTAACTGTTGCCGATGCGCCTGATAAATCGCCGTTCTGAGGGGATCTTGCCAGGGCATAAAGGGCAGCGACGTCAGGCGATCGCGGCGAATACCCCCAGCTTTTTGGACAACTCGACTGGCATATAGCGTATAGCCCCGATTCCAGACGGCAGGATATAGGGTGTTCAGATTGTGCCGAGCTAGATTGGCAACCACATCATCCAGGCGGGTGGTGTGATACATCAGGCTGGTGCCGTAGTTGGTCATCCACACGCCGCGAATTTCACCGGGGGCGATCGCTTGGGAATGGATGACCGGCGCCTGCCAGATATGGACCACGAACAAGGCCGAGAGCCCAATCAGAAATGCTTGTCCCAGCAGCTTTCGGGCAGGCAGTTTCAGCTTCATGGGCGATCGCTCCAGAACGACCCGTCGGTTTGATCATCACAGTCTTTAGAGTGCGTCATCAATCAAACTTAAAACCTCATTCGCCGTAAATTTTCTCCGCCGCCATTGCCGCCAAGCTGATCAGCCTGACCGCTGCCAACATGGCATCCAGCAGCTGATTCCGGCTGTTGTCCCTCAGCCCGCCGGAGCCAATATTCTACGCAGGGCAGTTTTGCGTTCTCAGGCTTGCCACAGGTGCAGAGCTGCTGCCGTCCGCAAACTACCGCCAAGCATCAGTAAATATGACTGAACGTGCCATTAACAATGAGCTTACCCGCTACAGTTTCGTCTGTTGGTAAATCCGATTAAACTTAGGTAACAAACTTTTTCTTTTTTTGAGTACGCCATCATCTGTATGACTGACGCACCTGTCTCTCGAATTCGCAACTTTTGCATTATTGCTCACATTGACCACGGCAAATCGACCCTGGCCGATCGCCTGTTGATGAAAACCGGCACCGTGAGCGATCGCGACATGAAAGATCAGTTTCTCGACACAATGGACTTGGAGCGGGAGCGCGGCATTACCATCAAGCTGCAGGCGGCGCGGATGAACTATACCGCCAAAGATGGCGAAGACTATGTGCTCAACCTGATTGATACGCCGGGACACGTCGACTTTTCCTATGAGGTGTCGCGATCGCTGGCCGCCTGTGAAGGGGCGCTGCTGGTAGTGGATGCCTCCCAGGGCGTCGAGGCCCAGACTCTAGCCAATGTGTATTTAGCGCTGGAGCACGATTTGGAAATTATTCCCGTGCTCAACAAGATTGACCTGCCGGGAGCCGACCCCGACCGCATTAAGCAAGAAATTGAGGACGTGATTGGGCTGGACTGCAGCGATGCAATTTTGGCGTCGGCCAAAGAGGGCATCGGCGTCGATGAGATTTTAGAGGCGATCGTGCAGCAGGTGCCGTCGCCTCAAAACACGACTGAAGCACCCCTGCGATCGCTGATCTTTGACAGCTACTACGACCCTTATCGCGGCGTTATCGTTTATTTCCGCGTGATGGACGGGTCATTGCAAAAGGGCGACAAAGTGCAGCTGATGGCGTCTCAAAAAGAGTATGAAGTGGACGAGATTGGCGTCCTCTCGCCGACGCAAATCCCGGTGGAATCGCTCCATGCCGGAGAAGTCGGCTACTTTTCAGCCGCGATTAAATCGGTGGAAGACGCCCGTGTCGGCGACACCATGACTCTGGTAAAACAGCCCGCCGAGGAGCCTCTGCCGGGATATGTGGAAGCCAAACCCATGGTGTTTTGTGGCCTCTTTCCCACGGATTCGGATCAGTACGAAGATTTGCGAGACGCCTTGGATAAGCTGCGGCTGAGTGACGCGGCTCTCCAGTACGAGCCGGAAACCTCTAGCGCCATGGGTTTTGGCTTTCGCTGTGGCTTTTTGGGCCTGCTGCACATGGAAATTGTGCAAGAGCGCCTGGAGCGGGAGTACGACCTCGATCTGATTACCACGGCCCCGTCAGTAATTTACAAAGTGACGCTAATTGACGGCACGGTGGTCGAGATTGACAACCCAAGCACCCTGCCGCCGCCCCAGGAGCGTGAAGCCATCGCCGAGCCCTATGTGCGGGTTGAAATGCTGACCCCCGAAGAGTATGTTGGCCCGCTGATGGAGCTGTGCCAGAGCCGCCGGGGCGATTTCAAAGATATGAAATATCTGGCCCAGTCCCGCACGGCGCTGGTGTATGAACTGCCGCTGGCGGAGGTGGTCACCGACTTTTTTGACCAGTTGAAGTCGCGATCTAAGGGCTATGCCAGCATGGAGTATCACCTCATTGACTATCGGGTGAACCATCTAGTGCGGTTGGATATCTTGATCAATGGCGAGCCAGCGGACCCATTGGCGAATATCGTTCACCGCGACAAGGCGTACTACGTCGGTAAGGCGCTGGTCGAAAAGCTGAAGGAGTTAATTCCCCGGCACCAGTTCAAGATTCCCCTGCAGGCGTCCATCGGCAGCCGCGTCGTCGCCAGCGAGAGCATTCCGGCTCTGCGTAAAGATGTGTTGTCCAAGTGCTACGGCGGCGATATTTCCCGGAAGAAAAAGCTGTTGCAGAAACAGGCCAAAGGTAAAAAGCGCTTGAAGGCGATCGGCACGGTTGATGTACCTCAAGATGCCTTTATGGCCGTGCTGAAGCTGACCTAAGATCGCTTTCCGAGTCATTGCGGTCTAGCGTGCTGAGGACAGAGGAACTCGTCACGTCAAGTTGTAACAATTCTGTGCGAGTATGTGGCACTTACGGTTTGGCAAATTGAGTCATGCGGCTGCTAAAGTACTGGTGCTAGCTGGCTGCAGTGGCTTGGCGATCGCCTGCAATCCTCAGTCGTCAGACACTGTAGGCAGCGAAACCATCACCATTCTCGGGACGCTGACGGGGAATGGGGAAGAGAAACTGATGGCGGCGATCGCTCCTTTCACTGAAGAAACCGGCATCGAAGTGATTTACGAAGGCACCGACGCCTTCACCACGTTGATTTCCGTCAGGGTGGATTCGGGGGATGCACCGGATATTGCCCTATTTCCCCAGCCAGGGTTGATGCTGGAGTTTGCCGAACGGGGAGACCTGGTACCGCAGGATCGCGCTGCGATGGAGTCAGCCTATGCCCCCTACTGGCTGGATCTGGCCAGCGTGAACGGCGACCTGTATGGGGTTTGGATGCGCGCCGATGTGAAAAGCTTGGTTTGGTACAACCCGTCAGCGTTTGAGGCAGCAGACTACCGCGTGCCGACAACCTGGGAAGAGTTGATGGCCTTGGGCGAGCAGATGGTCGCGGACGGCAATACCCCTTGGTGCATCGGCATGGAGAGCGGCAACGCCACCGGCTGGGTCGGCACCGACTGGCTGGAAGAAATCCTGCTGCGACAGGCCGGCCCAGACGTCTACGACGACTGGGTGAATCATGACATTCCCTTTAACCACCCGGCAGTCGAGGCAGCACTAACCACCTTTGGCGACATTGTGCTCGATCCTGACCTTGTTAGGGGAGGCCCCACTGGCGCCATTAGCATTCCGTTTGGCGATTCCCCCAGTGCGCTATTCAGCGAGCCACCGGGGTGCTATCTACATCGGCAGGCCAGCTTTATCACCGACTTTTTACCCAGCGGCCTGGAGCCTGGAAACACGGTTGACGTCTTTGGCCTGCCGCCAATAGATGCGACTGCAGGCAGTCCGGTTTTGGTAGGCGGTATTGTCTATGCTCAGTTCAACGACACTTCCGCGGCAACCGCACTGATGCAGCATCTGGCTACGGCTCAGGCCCATGAAATCTGGGCAGGCGAGGGGTATATTACACCGCATCAGCAGGTGGCCCTAGAAGCTTATCCCGATGACTTGATTCGCAACCAAGCGGCGGTGCTGCAACAGGCCGATGTCATTCGCTTTGATGGCTCTGACCTAATGCCCGGAGCGGTGGGCACAGGCACCTTTTGGACCGGTATGGTGGATTATGTCGGTGGCACCGACGCCGCGACCGTATTGACCGCAATTGAAGCAAGCTGGCCCGCCTCTGAGCAATAGACGTTGGGGCTGTCTCCCTTGGTCATTGGGCCAAAGTTTTCAGCATTCATGGAGAAGGCGGCTAAAATTTCAGATTAAGTTTCTCAGCCCCCTGCCAGCCGGTATCCTGTGACGCTCGAATAGATTTTGTCCACAAATCGACTAGGCTGATAAGGGCACCAACAGCACAAAAAAGGAGTCGGGCACACGTGCAAGTTGCGGCATTGGGAGCAATCGCCAGCTTACTGGCTAGCCTCGGAACGGGAGTTGGAGCTTTACCTGTTTTGTTGCCGATCGCGCCTTCTGCCAAAGTCGAGGGAGTTTTGCTGGGAGCAGGCGGTGGCATTATGCTGGCAGCGACTGCTTTTTCCCTGATTGGCCCGGGTACCCAGGCCGCAGTCGAACTGGGATATTCTCAGGCGATCGCAGCGCTAATTATGGGCAGCGGCATTGTGCTGGGGGGCTTGATGTTGTGGCTGGTCAATCAGCAGTTTCCCCATGAGTACTTCTTTAAGGGGCAGGAAGAGTCAGAAGCCGTCAACTCAAGACAAACTTGGCTGTTTATTGCGGCAATTACACTGCACAATTTTCCGGAGGGGCTGGCGGTGGGGGTGGGGTTTGGCGCTGAAAATACTTCCAAGGCCGTGGCATTAGCGATGGGCGTAGCGTTACAAAACATGCCCGAAGGATTAGTCGTAGCTTGGGCCTTGAAAAGTTTGAAATACTCGCCATTCTACGCACTAGGAATTGCCGCTCTGACGGGGTTGGTGGAACCCATTGGAGGCGTTTTTGGAGCGGGGATCGTCAGCATTGCTCAAATAACGCTGCCCTGGGGCATGGCGATCGCCGCTGGCGCGATGCTGTTTGTAATTGTGGATGAAATTATTCCCGATATTGCCCAGAGAAGTCTGGGACAAAGTGGTACTTTGGGCTTGATTTTGGGCTTTGCCCTCATGATGGGGTTGGATATTGCGCTGGGCTAGACGCTGCAGGATCGCCGTCTTTAAATTTGACTCTTGGTCATCTGTTATCTGCTACGCACTTCTTTACTACCTCACTCCCTCACTCCCTTACCCCATTACTCCTATTTAGTGGTCATAGTGTGAACGCCGTCCCAGTCGATGGGCGGTGGATTGCCGAGATATTTATGGGCTCGGTCAAGATGAATATCGACGGCTCGGTCACCAGGACGTAGCTGGGCAGCTTTTTTGAAACAGGCGATCGCTTGCTGGAACTTCATGCTCGTATAAGCTTCACGCCCTTCTTGATACAGCGCCAAAAAGTCCTGTGTGGCCTGATCTAGAGGATTTTTTTTGAAATCAATTAGTTCGTAAATGCTCACGGGCTTGGTCTTGCCCTTGACGCGAGTTTTGTCGAGTTCTCGGACCCAAATCAGGTCTTCACAGAGCTCATAGGTATGCTCACTGAGCACGATATCGCAGCCGTACTGCTTGGTCACGCCCTCTAAACGGGAACTCAAGTTAACCCCATCGCCAATCACGGTGTATTCCATTTTGCGCTGAGAACCGATGTTCCCTGAAACCACCTCGCCGGAACTAATGCCAATGCCGATACGAACTTCGGGCTGCTGTTTTTCTCGCCGCTCAGAGTTAAAGAGCACCAACCGTTGGCGCATATCAAGGGCCGATTGTACGGCTGACCAGGCGTGGTTTGGCAGCGGCAGCGGGGCGCCATAAACCGCCATGATGGCGTCACCAATGAACTTGTCAAGGGTGCCTTCATAGGTAAAGACAGCCTCCACCATCGTCTCAAAGTAGGCGTTCAGCAGTTCTACTACTTTGTCGGCTTCTAGGTTTTCGGACAGCGTCGTGTAGCCGCGAATATCGGAGAACAAAACCGTCACGTCGCGACGTTCACCCCGCATCAGCATATCTTCCCCCAAGGCCATGACTCGTTCGGCCACCCCAGGCGTCATATAGCGGTAAAGCGTAGTCTTCATCCGCTTTTCCTGGCTGATGTCTTCAAGCACCAATAGCCCGCCCCGCACGCCGCCTTCTGGGTTGGTTAAGGGATTAACCGTCAAGTTAATGCTGCGTTCGAGCAGTTGAACCTGATCTTTGCTCAGCGGCAACGTGCCTTGCCGATGCCCCCAAGGCCAGAACTGATTCTGATTTTCAGCATCTAACATCAGCAAAATGGCATCTTTCGGATCAACTGCTGTGCCTGGGGCGGCGAAGGCAGCGGCAACCGGAATGGCCACTTTTAAGGTTTGCTCGGGGACATAATGCTTGGCCCCAGTTTCTAAACTGTCTTCAAGGCGATACTGCAGTTTTTCAATCGGGATAATTTCCCATACGGGGCGATTGATCAGCTCTGTTTCCCAGCGCTCTCGCAGCGTGTGGTCAGTATCTTCAGGTGCTTCAGGACAGCCGAGCAGCTCTAGTGCGGCATCATTGATGGTGACGACCCGACCTTCCATGTCGGTAGAAATGACAGCATCGGAGAGGCTCTGTAGAATGTCCTTTTGATACTGCTTCTCAACCAGAACGTTTTCAAACAGCTGAGCATTTTCCAAGGCAATGCCGGCTTGAATATTGAAGGCTCGCATAAACTCTTCGTCGGAGCTGTTGAAGGAACCTTGCTTTTTGTTGATTAGCTGGGTTACCGCGATGAGCTTGCCAGAAGAGTCAAATACCGGCATGCAGAGAATGTTGCGGGTTAGATAGCCCGTCTGTTTGTCCGATCCGGGATCAAAGCGAGGATCTTGATACGCATTAGGAATGTTGAGAGTTTTGCCCGTTGAAGCAACAAAGCCAACAATGCCGCGATCAGCCGGAATGCGCAGTTCAATCAGGTTCTGACCGTCGCCAGATTTCACTTTTGACCACAGTTCGTTGGTAGCTTCGTTAATCAGCCAGAGGGTACTGCGATCAGCATTCATCAAGTCACGGGCCTCGGCCATGACTGACTGCAGCGTTCTTTCTAAATCTAAACTCTGCTCCAGAGAGGAGATGGCTTTCAACAGTGAGGAGACGCCTTTCTGGTTGCGAGCGGCAATATAGAAAGAATTACAGCTTTCTAGAATGATGCCAATGGACGAGGCAAATTCTCGAAAACTTCGCTCATCCGCACTATCAAAAGCGATCGCCTCGCGGTTGGGATCAAGCTTATTTAGGAGCTGAACGACGGCTACCACCCTTTCTTGGGTCTTATTGAAAACGGGCATGCAGAGAATGCTTTGGGTGCGATAGCCCGTTTCCTGGTCGGTTTTACGGCTGAACAGGTCACTGGAGTAAGCATCTGGAATATTGAGACATTCACCAGAGGCGGCCACATGGCCAGCAATCCCTTTGCCAACAGGGACACGAATTTCTAACCGGGCTTCACCATCGCCCTGGGCAATTTTGGACCAGAGTTCCTCTTTTTCCCAATCCACCATGAAAATTGTGGTGCGTTCGGCGCAGAGAATTTGCCCGATTTTGAGCGTAAACGCCTCCAAAATCTGCTCCAACATGGTCTCCAGCGACTCATTGTTGATCATGTCGATCGCCCGGAGAAAATGCTCAAACTCTCGGGTGATTTGATCAAGCAAATTAATAAATTGGGGAGCAGGCAGATCCTTGACCTGATGAGTCAAACTCCCTTTTCGATTAGCTTGGGAGAAGGTCGCCAACATGCTGGAGTTAGACGTTGCCATAATTGGGGTCGTTGCTTCAAGCACTGTAAAAGGCTGGGATAGAAATTAAGCAGAAAAATGGCGCCGGGCAATTGCAATAAGCACACTCTCAACGTTCTGGCCAATCGGGAGTGACGCTGGATATGCTAGCCGGGCATAAACTCGCTGTAGACACCTACTACTCTACCTCTAACTGATTTGAACACGCGGAAAAAGACTTTCAAGCTACAGATTCATACAGATTTGTCAGGAAGATTTCCGGTCACCAGGTCGAGATACACTGCGTCAACATAGAGATTCGTAGGCTTTTCAGACTTTGCGATGCGCATTGACATCACTCATAAACAAGCGTCTCAAGCTGATTAGCAACTGTTATGAAATCCAACCCTTTGTTCTCTAAATGGACGCGATTTGGCGTCTGCTGCAACAATTTACTCCGATAATTCAACTTCAATCGATGGTTATGAGTTTACCCAGAGGGCTGATAGGGAGCGACAGCAGACATTACTTACCGCTAATTCCTGGATGCTAGCTTGCTCCTCCCAGAAACAGATGATAGGCCGGATTGTCGCTCTCGTTCCCGTAGCGGTAGCCGACGGAGTCTAAAAAAGTTTGCCAGTCAGTCATTTCATCCGGCGGCACCTGTATGCCAATGACGATTCGACCGTAATCAGAACCGTTGTTGCGGTAGTGGAACAAACTGATGTTCCAATTAGGGCTCATGCAGTTAAGAAACTTCATTAACGCTCCCGGATTTTCGGGAAATTCGAAGCGATAAAGTACCTCATTCTTGGCTAAGGGCGATCGCCCGCCGACCATATGACGCAAATGCATTTTGGTAAGCTCATCGTCAGTCAAATCAAGGGTTTTGAACCCGTGCGACTCAAAAATAGCCGCCATTTGGCTGGCGTCTTGCCGATCTTTGACCTGCAGCCCGACAAAAATGTGGGCTTCCGTCTGATCGGCAATGCGGTAATTAAACTCCGTTAAATTCCGCCGACCAATGCACTTACAAAACTTACGCAGACTTCCCGGCCCTTCGGGAATATTGACCGCAAAAATGGCTTCTCGACGCTCCCCCATTTCGGCCCGCTCTGCTACAAATCGCAGGCGATCAAAATTCATATTGGCGCCACAGGCGATCGCAATCAGGGTTTCTTCTCTAATGCCCTCCCGCTCCACGTAGGCTTTTGCCCCCGCGATTGCCAGCGCGCCCGCCGGTTCCACGATTGAGCGAGTGTCTTCAAATACGTCTTTGATCGCCGCGCAGGTATCGTCCGTGTTGACCAAAATAATTTCATCCACGTATTGCTGACAAAGCCGAAACGTTTCGGCCCCTACCTGCTTCACCGCCACGCCATCAGCAAATCGGCCCACCTGCTTTAGAATGACTCGCTGTCCTGCCTGCAGCGACTGATTCATACTGTCAGCGTCCACCGGTTCTACACCAATAATGCGAATGTCGGGACGTAAACGCTTGATATAAGCCGCAATTCCAGCAATCAGGCCGCCGCCGCCAATGGCTACAAAAATGGCGTGAATTGGCTTTTGATGCTGTCGTAAAATCTCCATGCCAATAGTGCCTTGTCCGGCAATCACATCGGGATCGTCGAATGGGTGAATCAGCGTCATGTCTTTTTCAGCCGCTAGCGTGCACGCATGGGCATAGGCATCGTCAAACGTGTCGCCATGCAGCACCGCTACTCCGCCCCGCGCCTCCACCGCCTTGACTTTCAGTTCCGGCGTGGTCGTGGGCATCACGATCAAAGCCGAAGTTCCCAGATAGTTGGCGCCCAAGGCTACCCCCTGGGCGTGGTTACCCGCAGATGCCGCAATTACTCCCTGCGCCAGGTGTTCAGGCGGCAATTGAGCCATTTTGTTATATGCCCCCCGCAGCTTGAACGAAAACACTGACTGCATATCTTCGCGTTTAAGCAGCAAATGATTGCCGAGCCGAGCGGAAAGATGAGCCGCTTTTTCCAGCGGCGTTTCCTGCGCCACGTCGTACACTCGCGCAGTCAGAATTTTCTCTAAATAATCGTTAGTCAGCATGGCGAATGGGATAGCAATCTGTGATAGATAAGGGCTATCTTCTCGCCATTAGGCAGTTAAAGACAATAGGTGACCGACAGTTCTCGATAAAAGTCCTGAACCGAAAACCCAAAATCTAGCGAGCTCTCCGAGCAGGACATGAGCGTAGATAACGGTTCATAAACAGCGCTCCTCAAAGCTAGAGCAGCCTTGAAGAGTTCAGCATCTGGAATTATAAAATCGTCTAAAGCTTTTAGGAAGAACCGTTACGGCGTTCTTCACGAGCCTGCCTCCAAGAACCAACGAGTCGGCCAAAGTTCACTTGAAACTGTTCGATGCCCAAAAGTGATCCTAAGTTGTCTTCTTCCCAAGAGGCAGAAAGCGCTCCGTAGCTGAGACCTACGACACTTAGGCCAAAGCAGGCCAGCGTGGTTAACAGCACGACCACATTGGGCAAGACCACAATGTCTCGAATAATCAACATGTAGCTGGCAAAAAATATGAAGATGCCCAGAGTGACAGGAATTCCTGAAAAATACAGGATTCGACGCAGCATCCGGCGGCTAACCACTTCAGGAATAGAGTCTTCGTCGCGAGCCGCTGGGGGCTTACGAGCTGACTTTTTCTCTTTCTGAGGGGTTTTTACGGCTTTCGCAGGGGCATCAGCGATCGCTTGAGGCTGATTCCCCTTTGGCTCTTTTTTCCGCTTACTGCTGGGCTCGAATGGCAACCGCTTCTTATCAGAATCAGTGGGCATAGCTAAGACTCCATGATTAGCACCACAATCTGGATTATCGGCGAATACCCAGTCGTCCGATTAGCTCGCGGTATTGATTAACGTCTTTTTTAGCAATGTAAGATAGCAGGCGCTTGCGGCGGCCAATCATTTTCAATAGGCCCCGGCGAGAAGAATAATCCTTCTTATTGCTTTGCAAATGCTGACTGAGCTTATTGATCCGCTCGGTTAGCATTGCCACCTGGACTTCAGCAGAACCCGTGTCGGTTTCGTGAACCTGATATTCCGAGATGAGTTCCTGTTTGCGTTCTTGTAGCAGTGCCATAGGGTACTTGTTCCGTAAGCAGTCTAAATTTGGACACAGAGTTAACCATCATAACATGCGGTAATTGACCCAACATCGACGATGGAAACTTTCGTCTCAGGGACTTTCTAGCCGAGAAATTACTTGAAACCTTGAAGATTTCCTTCGATGGATTGCTGACCGCGCTAGCAGGATTAAATGATGTGGAGCGATTAACTCTGTTGGATCTATGCTTCAGTGCACTGGGCCTTCCATTTCTGGGGAATCTTTCAAAAAGGCAGCATTTGCTCAACTGCCTAACTTGAACGCCTCAACAAATAGACTGTAAGTAAAGCCAATCTTAAGCGCATTGATGACCTCAAGCAACAAACTACTGCGACGAGGCGCATTTTCAGCGCGGCGACGGTAAACCCGCCAGTTGATGAGTTCTACCAGACCTAACAGCAGGGCAGAAATTACGACATCGAGTTCTGCGGCTTGGCCAGCAATGGAAGAAATAGCAATGCCAAAGAAATTACCAAACAGCAGGCCAATAATGACTAGGGAAAGGCGACGCCAGGGATTAAAGATCCAGCGACCAAACTGATTAGAGGCTGATTCTACTAGTGTTGACAAACGAGTTCGCTGCATTATGGAAGCCCTGGAGCGATATTACCGCAAGCGCTGTGGATGCCTCCCTGGGCACAGATAAAGCTTAATTGCTCAGTCGATAGGTTGCGGCCCCGGCTAAAGTCTACTCCACTGTATTGATTCCCTGGGGCCAGATTGGGAACGGCTTCCACAAAGCCGCCCTCAGAGATGCCTGGCAGTTCCGTCAGGATGGCTCCAGCAAAATCAGTATCGGCAATCACTGCTCCTTGCAGCCCAGCGCCTCGCAAATCGGCATCACGGAAGCTGACCCCACTAAGGTCAGCGTTGCGGAGATTGGCGTTTTGCAGATTGGCACCGCTCAAATCAGCATTGGCCATGGCGGCTTGGCTGAAGTCGGCGCTGTGGAACTGAGCCGCGATCGCCACAGCGCCTTGAAAATTAGCGCCAATGAGTCGAGCTCCGGCGGCCTTGACTTCGGCTAAGCGCGCTCCGGTCAAGTGGGTGCTTAACAACTGTGCTTCAGTTAAGTTGGCCTTGGATAAACGCGCCTCTGCCAAATTCGCCTGACTCAAGACCGCCTGAATGAGGCTGGCATCCTCTAAATTGGCGCCGCTGAGATCAGCTAGCGTCAGGTTGGCGCGGGTCAGGTTAGTGTGCACTAGGCCACTGTTGACCAGCTGGGCTAGGGTTAAATCCGCGCCGCTGAGGTTGGCATAGCTCAGGTCGGCGCCACTTAAATCAGCCGTGCGATCGTCATAGGTATCGGGATGGGTATCTGGTCCCAGACTGTAAAAGCGGGCGCCCTCAAACTGAGCCTGCGCCAGGATTGACCCCTGCCAATTAATGTTGGATAAGTTTTGATTTTTGAGCTCTAGGCGAAAGTTGCTGTCCGCCTCAGCAATTGCCCCTAAATTCATGCGGCTGAGATCGAGCGTGGTCGAGCGATCGCCGGTTTCTAACAGCAGCAGTTTAGTGATGATGCGATTGACCGTTTCGAGCCGCGTAATGGTGGTTTGTCGCAGGGCCGGCCCTGGCATCGTCAAATCAGCTGCTAAGCCCCGATTGAGCCGCCGCAGCGCCGGAAATGCCTCCGGGCCGCGGGCAATCAAGGCCTGCTGCAAAGCATCGAGCCACAGGGAATCATCGGTTTGAGCAATCAGATCAACCAGCAGCGGCGTCACCCGCTCATCGGGCAAATTGCCCAGCGCCAGCACCGCCGCCCGCCGCGCCGCCGGATCAAGTTCAGGATTCGTCAGGGTCGAGACTAAATTGCCGTAAAGGCTTTCCTCCGCGGCGGACAGAGGAAAGCTGGCAGGCCGCCCCAACAGAAAATAACCGCCGACTCCAATCAGGCCGCCAAGGGTAATCAACAAGCCCAGCCCGACGCCAATTTTGGGCAGCGTCAGGTCAGTGGCCCGCCATCCTGCCCTGTCGGGATTGATGATGACTGACCTGGGTCCGGCTGTTTGCACCCAATCAGAAAATTGCCCCAACCCCGCGGTCATCTTAGGCTCACCCTGCCAGAGGCTAGACAGGTGAATCATGGCGCCAGTGTTTTGGTCTACGACGCAGGTGCCCGCTAGCCAGTCATGCCAAGCGCGACGCGAGCGGCTGCCTAGACCGGTCAGGCTTTCCCCTATCAGGGCTAAGCCGGCCAAGCCAACAAAGATACTGACGACGGGAAACGCCCCGCTGACCTGCCAAACTCCATAAGCCAAAATTAGAGGACTGCCCCATTTGCCCACAAGCTCTCGAACCAACGCTCGCCCAACTCCCGGCATTTGACCATTGACAGCCAAAACCTGTAGTCCCAGCCAGCGTTTAGGAGCGCTGCGACCCGATCGCCCCAGGGTATAAAGATGACCAAGGGTCAACAAGAACGGCAGTCCCAAAGACGCTGTCCACAGCAGGTTAGTTAGCGGCGTCACCTGTGTGGGCAGCGATCGCGGCGAAATTCCTAATATCTTGGCCCCCTGTTGCTGAATCTCCTGCAGCGCCGGCGCCAGTTCTGCGCTGCGGTTAACGGCCCGCTGATTAACCACATGGCCTAAGTAAAAAGGCCCTACTGTGCTGCCAGCTAAAAGCGCAATTTCCAAACTCCACGCCAGCAAACGCCGCCCCAGAGTCGGGACTTTTGCCGCGCCTGCTGACTTTGATGCTGACCGAGGCGACAGGGGATGTTTGGAGTGAGGCACAGCGCTAGTCGCTAATTGACTATCCGTTGAGACCGCAGAATGGGCATGGTTTCGCCGTGATGGAGAGCTCATAATGGGCGCAGACAAACATAGATGTCTCCTGTTTTACATCGTTATTGCGATCGCGGGTCAGCGAATTTTGATAGATGGCCGTAAGTAGCACCCAGGCTCGCACTGAAAATGCCCATAAATTTGGTAGAAGACAGGAGACTCTCGGTCGACTTAGCCCAGACATTTTGCATAATGCTGCGTTCGCTGGCCTAGGGCTCATTCGGTTGATCGGCTTTAACCGGTAATTCCAGGGGCAGCTTAACGTCCTGTCGCAGATGCTCGATCGCGCTAGCTACAAATTCCTGAACAAATTGCTCTCGGCGGTTGAGCTGAAATTGCTTTTGCACAACCGCACCGATGCCGCCATCCCCCCAGTCCTGATTTTGCGTGAAATAGTCCATAAAGCTTTTGCCAGCGATCCGGGTTAGGTAGGCAGCCGTAATGCCCTGAACGCCACGACTTGCGATCGCGGTGGGTAGCGTCGTCTGCATCCCTAACGCCAATAAACTGAGAACACCTTTGGCAATGCCCAAGCCGGTTAGCGTACGAGCCACTGCGTAAGCCAGCTCTTTGCCTTCCGCGATGGAGAGATGAAACTGATAAACCTTGCCCAATTCCACCACCATTTGAGCATTGATGACGGCAGTGGCCAATAGGTCAATGCCCGGAAGCGGCGACGCCGCGACAACAGCCGCGTTAATCCACTGGTAACGCTCAACAACAGCGTTGGCAGCTTGATGACGCTGTTGCTGAATTAGCTGACGAGCTGCCTGGCTGAGCCGTTGCGATCGCAGCAGCAGTGAATCGGCCAGCAAATCGGCTCCTTCTGCCCGCAGCACTTCGGTCAAGCGCTTTTCCAGCGGCCACAGGTCAAGTGCCATTTGAGCAATTTCACCAGTGGCCAAGCGCCGAGGCTGAGGATTCGCCGCCACGTCAACGATATCGACTGGATCGAGGTCAGCCCCAAAGCGCGATCGCACGTTGTCTAAAATCGCCTGCAGCTCATCTTCAAGGTACAAATCCGCCTTGTTGAGCACTACTAGTAGGCGCTTGCCCATGGCCAGGAGCGATCGCACTACGGCATATTCCGACTGCTGTAAATCATTGTCAATCACAAAAATAAGCAGGTCTGCCTCTGTCGCCAACTGTCGTACTTGAGCTTCTCTTTCTGGGCCAAATTCGCTAGCTTCCTGCAGGCCTGGTGTATCAGTCAGCCAGACAACCTGCTCGATTCCCTCCATCGCCAACGGAAATGCAGCAGCTACTGTCGTCGTGCCTAAGGGCGCCTCAACAGCTCCGATAAAATCACCGAGCAAACCGTTCACAATCGAAGTCTTGCCTACTGCCCCAATGCCAAACAGCACAATCCGGATGTCGCGCTGCTGCCAGTCCGTCGCCAAAACCTGCAGCTGCTCCTGCAGGGCAGCACGCGCCACTGCGTCTTGAATCTGCGCAACTTGCTGCTCGACACCCGCGATCGCCACTTCAGCGGCAGCCGTTTTAGCTGCTGGAACGACCGGCCTCGACCTCAACTGGGGACGTAAAAAAGGCCGCAGATAATAAACGCCCGCAGCGATCGCGGCGATGACCAGGGCGGCTATTCCCACCAGAAATATCTGGGCCAGTAGCGGCGAGAAAAGCGCGATCGCGGCTTGGGCGCGCAGCACAAAATCAATCAGCCACAATAGTCCGCCGAGCAAGAATAACGCCGCCATGCCTATGACTATTGGTCGCCATCGTCTCATATTCATGCTTTCGGTTAGCTCATGCCGCCGATTCTAGTAGCCGCTCAGCCGTGGGCATGGGACTAAAAAGTGACTAAGAAACCTCGCAATTATCGCAACATTTGCGGTGAATAGCGTAAATAGCGAAAGTCGAAAGTACGGAGAGGGTGGGATTCGAACCCACGGAACCTTGCGGCTCATCCGATTTCAAGTCGGACGCATTCGACCACTCTGCCACCTCTCCAGGCTCTGCCATTGTAAATCATCCGTCTGGTAATCAGCGGTGGGCCAGATGAATTTTCGCGGCTAATAGCTAGGCAGTGCTGGTCAGGATTGAGAATTCGAAGACTGTTGCGATCGCCGCCGCTGCTTAAACCACGCCTGTAGTTGAGTCCGGCACTGCGGTTCCAAAATGCCGCTCAACACCGTTAGACGATGGTTAGAGGCGGCACTGTCAGGAATATTGAGCACTGATCGCACTGAGCCAGATTTCCAATCAGACGCTCCGTAAACTAACAGGCTGATGCGACCGAGGACGATCGCCCCAGCACACATGGAGCAGGGCTCTAGCGTGACATATAACTTGCAGCCGGTAAGATTCCAGTTGCCGCGAACTTTTCCCGCCTGTCGCAGCGCCAGCACTTCAGCATGAGCAGTCGGGTCATGGTGCCGTTCTCGAAAGTTGGCCGACTCCGCAATCAACGCTTCATGCTCGTCTACCACAATTGCCGCCACAGGCACTTCTCCAGCTTGTCCAGCAGCAGCGGCCAACGCCAACGCTCGCTCCATCCACCGACAGTGTTGCTGATAAGCGGGATCTGTGGCAAACATACAGCCAACCCAACTCATAGGTACTAAATTATCGCTGGCGGAACCGACTATGGGGCTCCGCCAGTTTCCTTGTCAAACCTTACGTCAGTTAAATTGTTCTAATGGCTGTGATGATGGCGACTGTGCCCGTGCTCGTGTTCATGACCGTGTCCGCTGCCGTGGGCATGGCCGTGATGATGGTCGTGGACATGGGCATGGCTGTGAGGGTGAGCTTGAGCAAAGGCGATCGCCAACTCAGGATTAACCGCCAAAGCATTTTCTGTCAGCAAATCATGAATCTGACCATCAGCCCAATCGGCCACCATTTTTAGAAAGGCTGGATGATCGTTAACGCAGGGCATCTGCACAAAGCTGACATCCTTGTGCTTCGATCTCACATTTTCAATAATGTGCTCAACGTCAAGCAATGTTTCATGGTTTTCGGTGGCAAAACCGATGGGCATCATCACAATCGCTTTTGCCCCCAGCTCAATCAGGTTTTGAGTAGCCAGCTTAGCGTTCGGCTGGGTCCACTTAATCATCGGCGTCTGATGGTTGAGCCAGCCCACAGAGATCAGAGGATAGCGATGAATTAGCCGCTCTCGCACTTTTTCATAAAGCAGTTGGCTTTCATCAATGCCAGAGGTAAACCCTTTGGCCTCGTGGGGGCAACCGTGATTCATCAACACAATGCCCACCTGAGAAGGCAGATAGGCTTTAGCTAATTCCGCCGCAATCTTTTCTTCCACCATCTGCACCATTAAGTCCAGATAGGCCGGCTGATCAAAAAATGAGGGGATATAGCGAACGCCCTTAACCCAGTGCTCTGCCCCATCACTGAGCTGCGACAGCGCCTGGTTGACCTGTTCGACGGCAATGCCGCTGGTAAAGATCGAATCGACCACCAGCAGGGGATAAATCAGCAGTTTGGTAAAGCCTTCGGCTTTGATTTGGGTCAGCACTTGGCCTGGCAAGAAAGGCTGGCAAAAGTTAAAGGCTTTAAAAACCTTAACGCGATCGCCCCAGCGCTCTTGCAGTTCCTGTTCAACCCCCGCCCGCTGCTTTTCAAAAATGGCGTTATGCGGAGAAATAAACTTGTCATGCTGGTGGCTCCACTCGTGTAAATCAAACATAGCCAACAGCTTGGCCATGGGCGGATAAATCCACGTGGGGACGGGAGCAAACTTAGCGGTCAGTAGATTGAGAGCCTGTTCGTTGTAGTTGGCAAAGTCTTCATAGCTTTCGACTTCTCCATACCCCATCAAGAGAACAGCAACCCGATCGCGGGGCGATAATGCATGGACTTCAGAAGTCTGAAGCGTGTCCTGAATGTTTTGAGCAGTAACCAAAACGTTTCCTCGATGACGCTAGCGGAGACCTTAGCGATGCCAGGGGGGGGGATCGATGTTCTGTTTACTTACCGCGCAATTTTGACGCATAAGTTAATATCTCGCCAGAATAATTCAGCCAAGTAAGCAAGATCCCTTAAATCGCCGATTTCTTTCGAGTCATGTGGTAAAACTCATGACTAGTGAATATCTGATTTTGATGAATTTGATGAATTGGTGGCTCAAGCGGTCCCGGCTGAGCCCATAGAAAATTTCTGAAAAAGGGTTTATCAACTAATCTTGGCAACGTTCTCGGAATGCACAATTCAAATTCTCTCGATGCGGCCCCACAAGACTCTTCAATGGGGCTATTGGCATCGTCTCAAGGCTGGCGAGTGGTCGATGTTCGCCCACCCGCGATCGCCAAAGCACTGCTATATGATCCCCAAGCTCCCTGGATGGGAATCACCTTGGGCATTCTGCTAGTCTCAGTGCCCGTTTTTTTTGAGGCGCCACTTGTCCGCACTGCCCCTTGGGTCGCGGTCTTGCTGACCGGTGTTTGGGTCGGCAGCAGCCTCTATCTTTGTCGTCACAGGCGCACTGAATTTTTAGGCGATCTGCTGTGGGGATTGAGCTGGAGTTGGCTGGCCGGAGCAATTTACTGGGGCTGGTTCCGGTGGGAACCGCTATGGCACTTGCCCATTGAAGCAATTGGGCTACCTATGGCGCTGTGGGGAATTTACCGCCGTTGGCGGCCCGTTGGTCACTGGTTTTATCTGGGCTCTTTGCTGGGTACGGCAGTAACCGACATGTACTTTTATCAGATGGATTTGATGCCCCATTGGCGGCGGCTGATGTCCGCACCCCCATCTGAAACAATGGCCATCGTAACCGCCAGCTTTACACAAATTCAAACGACTGCTGGTGTTGGCATTGCCGTGGGATGCGCCTCGGTGTTGCTGGCCCTGTCCTGGCTCAGTGGGCGATCGCCCCAACGGCATCACTGGCTGTTTAGCGGCACGCTAATTGGCACCCTCCTTGTAGATGGTCTGTTTGTGGTGCTAGCTAGCCGGTAACGCAGAGCGCCAGTGCGGAGTTCGTTAGCGTCCTGAGCATTCGCCCCCAAACGTTATTCGCTATCGACCAGAGACTAGAGAAATGGCGCCTGAAAGCCTCATGCTGTCCTAGTCATTGAATATTCGCTGGTGATTGGCGAAATATTCGTGACATATACAGATTTCAAAATGGTTCTTGGTTTTCTACTGGGCTCATGGGTAAGATGTCCAACCCGCCCTGTTACTCCAAGTCCCCACCACCTCTCCACTCCCGCCTCCGGGACCCGCACCCCCTCCGACTGAACTAATCTAGTGATACGGTAAGGGCAAGCCGCATCGCTGATATTGATTATTTATGTCCGTCATAGAATATCTGTTTGAAGGTAATTCAACAGTTATTCATAAATGGTTACAATGTGCATATGTCCAACTCCTTTGAAAAGAGATGACATCGATTGTGTTTGGTAATTTGCCCGTTCCTAGTCAAAGCGGCGATCGCGTCGTTAGTAGAGCTGTTACGGCGGCGATTTCGGCCCTCTTTAAACAGACTGAAAGGCTAGAAGCAATTGTTCGAGCGGAGCCGGTGGCCAAGTTGCTGCAGGGTAGCGTCGATGGTTTCGACTTTCTGGGTGGCGGTCTAGTTATGTATAGCGGGCTCCGCGTTGAGTCCATGGAATTCTACGTGCAGTCGGTTGGCATTGACTTTGGCGCCATCTTTAGGGGACAAATCAAGCTCAAGCAGCCAACCCAAGCAAACATGCGCATTGTGCTAACAGAAAAGGATCTCAACGATTCTTTTAAGACTCCTTTTCTGATTAAGAAGATGCAGCAGCTAACCTTTCATGATGAACCGCTCAGCTTCGAGAATACGGAATTAAGAATTTTGGCCGACCAGCGGATTGAACTGTCTAGCCAAGTCTGGGTAGGCAAGGCCACCGAACCAGTGCCGGTAAGTTTTACAACCCGAGTCGAAGTGCAAAATCGCCGCAAGATTCAGTTTGTCGAGGTGGAGCACTCGAAATCGGCAGCTAACCTCGAGCTAAGTCAGGCCTTGGTGGATCATTTGAACAATCTGCTTGATTTCGACAAGTTTGCCCTTGACGGTATGCAACTGCGAGTTGACCAGTTTCGTTTGCGCAACCAGCAGCTAACGCTGTATGGCATTGCCAACATCACTGATTTTCCCAGGCGAACCGCCGCTAAGGCAGCAGCTTAAGATATCTGGGGAGCACTGCAGTGCGAAAGTCCTACATCAAATGAAATAAATCTCTGCGATCGCTTCAAGACATCGCGGCGGTTCAACCCCTTTCCAGTAAAATAAGTGTATATTTTGCATAGCCTACGAATAAAGCTGATGCAAGCCAAGCCGGGCAACTAACACTGTGGCATCAATAGGATGGACGCAAATTCGACACTGAATCAATTGAAAGCCGCACTGCCCGAGGGACAGCTTCCCTCTAGTTATCGGGTTTACTTTAAAAACACCTTAATTGCTCTATGCCACGCTCTGGAAGATCATATTTTACAGAGTGCAGTTCAAGACCCTGAGCAGAAGCCTCTGGTCTTAGTGACTTTTCAAGAGGGAAAATGGTATCTGCAGGAGGCTGATCGCTATCTCGAGATCGCCGAAAATTCCGCTGAGGTGGCAATTGCGGCTTGCACCGATAGTGGTTTAGAGACTCACCCCACCAGCAAGCTGGACAACGTTTCCTTAATTGAGCTAGCTCGAAACGATAGCTTAGTTAACGAATGGAATTTAATTATCGTCGCTCCTGGCTACACCGCCATGGTGCTGTGCCACGAGCTATCTCCTGAAGAATATCGTGCTGACACTCAACCTCAAAGCGACGTTGAGCGTAAGTTCTATGGGCTATGGACATTTGATCGAACGGCAGTGGAAGCCGCCGCTAGCATTTTGATTGACCGTATGCGTCCCTACGATGAGGCGTTGGGCAATCGTTTGCAAAGCTTACAGCAAAAGATGAAGGCAGCTCCTGACAGCATGCCGGTGGACCTGACCAGTGTGGTTTCTCGCATTGTTAGTTACCTACAAGACAGCCAAGAGCACTTAATTACTGCGAATCGCCAGGCCCGTGAATTGTGGGAGTTAGAAGGCCACGCTTTACGAGTTAATCGCAACATGTCATCTAATAAGCTGCAAGCCTTTTTACGCATGGCTCAGCGAGTGGACGAGCGCGATCAGGATAATCCAGTAGCCTCCCTACAAGTGTCAGCCTTGGCCGAAACCCTTGGACAGATTATTGATTTGCCGACGGTACACCTGCGGCGACTGCGCCTGGCTGGGCTGCTGTTTCGGATTGGCTTGGCGGAGGCACCCATTGAAGTTTTTAAGCATCCTGCGAGTCAGCTAAGTGAATCGGAACTGGTGACCTGGAATAACCGGGCCTATTTGGGCGGGCAATTGCTGGCAGCGATGGCTGAGTTGGAACCCGTGCGCACTATCATCAGCCATCAGCTAGAAAATTGGGACGGTAGTGGCCGTCCAGATGGTCTGCGGGGCCAGGAAATTCCTTTGGAGTCACGCATTTTATACCTCGTCGCCTATTTCCAAGAACTGATGCAATCGCGCGGCGATCGCTCTGCCCTAAGTTCGGTAGAAGCGTTAGAAAAATGCACTAAGTACAGCGGTAGCCGTTTTGATCCCACCTTACTGGAGCATTTGACTACCCTCGTTCGGCTGGCGGAGATCGGCATGATGCAGCTACCTGATCGTCCCAGCCAACTACCTAAAGTCTGGCTTGAAGAATCTCTATCACCGATTGCGCCCTAGTCCGTTATGAATTCGTCTCCTCCGTCCGCTCAGCTAGATATTGCCGCTATTCGTGCTGGCCAATATAAAACCCTTAATGGCGTCAACTTATCTGGACAAGACTTGTCAAAAGCGGACCTCTCGCAGGCTAATTTAGCCGGAGCGAACTTGGCCGGAGCCCAGCTACAAGAAAGCAGTTTGCGGGGGGATTTGCGGGGCGCCAACTTGGGGGGAGCTAATCTCACCAGAGCCGACTTTCGTAATGCCACGCTGCAGGGTGCAACTTTTGTGGAAGCCCAGTTTCGCAGTACAAGCTTTGCTGGCGCTTTTATGGCTGGAGCCAACCTGAATCAAGGTGACCTGGCGGGGACAGATTTTCGGGGCGCCGATCTGCGCGGGGCCGATCTACGCCGCGCCAATCTAGAGTTAGCAGACTTCACGAATGCTAATCTCTCGGGGGCTAATCTCTCGGATGCTAATCTCGAAGAGGCCAATTTGACCGGAGCGATTGTCCGGGGCGCCAACTTCACTAGGGCCAACCTATTGTGTGTTGAAGGAGAAGGCGTCAACTGGGAAGGGGCCTGTCTAGACGATGTCGCTAGTGCTGGCAGCATTTTAGACGCTTGATAGCATTACGAGGCCGTATTTGTGAATCTTCCTTCGTTTATTTGGCTTTGGCGCATTGCTGCTTGGTCGATGGGGCTGACACTGCTGTCATTTGTTTGTTTGGCGGCCCTGGGCGGCAGGATGCGATATCTCAGACTGCAGCAAGAAACGGTGCCCCCCGTTAACCTTTCGGTAGAACAGTTCTTTATTCTGCGACGACTCCATTTTGGCTTGGGAATCGTGCTAACGCTGACGGTACTGCTGCTGTTGAGCATCGGTATTATGGGCACATTGGGGCATTTTGGCAGTTTGGGGCATTCTCTTCACTTACCCGCAGGACTCACTGTTGTCGCCCTGACTCTGGCGTCTGCTTGGTCTGCCACTCAAATCAACCATCCGCAAAAGCCCTGGGCGCGATCGCTTCACCTCACCTTCAACGGTTTACTCATGATCGCGCTAGGACTAGTTTCTTGGTCTGGCTGGATCGTCGTTCAAAAGTATTTGCCCTGATGCAGAGTATGGGGGGTGGATGGGTATGAGGGTGGATGGGTGGTGGGGTGTATAGCCTAACGGTATTCAAGAAAAGCGGAGCCTATCAAAGCTTTGGAATAATCGGGTTAGGGTGCCATCGGCCCAGTGACTGACGTACCGGTTGCAGGAAGTTTAGCCTTGGCCTTTGGTTCTTGGAGTTCTGGGTGCTTTGTCAAATCGTAAACGCTGATTATTTTTGAACTGGCGTATTGGTGTTTGAGCGCTCGGTGCGCACCCAATCCGACTGGGGTTTGACCAAAAACTTGACGTACAGTGGGATCTTCCAGAGCATGTAGCCGATAAACGCGACAAGGCTGCTGAGGGGAACATCGCGGCGAGCAAAGCGGAGCCAAGCGATCGCGATCGCCGCAAACAAAAATCCGCCAGCGCTCATGGCGATACTGGCTGCCAACCAGCCGAGACCAGCGACGCCAGCTAGCCCAGTTATCCCTAGGGTCAACACCCACAACATTACCAATAGCGTCAGTGGCGGAATTGCCAAGTCCAGCGCCAGCGCTAGTAGGTCAACGCGAGCTTGCTTCAGGCTTTGGATTAAAAGCTGTGGCACATAGTCCTGCAGCACTTGCAGATGGCCGTGCTCCCAGCGAGTCCGTTGGCTAGTGGCGGCTTGGCGGCTGTCGGGCAGTTGGCCCATCACCTGCACCGTGGGATCAAAGAGAGGCGAATATCCGGCGATCGCGAGATCAAACCCTAGCTTCATATCTTCAACAATGTGACCGCTGGCCAAATCTACAGCCATCAAAACTGGCCAGGGAAAGGCCATCCCCGTGCCGAACAAAAGGCTAGGCAAGCCCAGGCGCAGCATACCCAGCGGGCGCACCCAGTTCTTGACGGTAATGGCAAAAGCGGAAATCAAGGACTTAGTACTGCGCGGTTCTGGCACCTCGAACAAATAGCGAGCTTGGGTCGGACGTCCGGTGGCCAGCGCTTGAGCCGCCAAGGACAGCAGCGAGCCGCCCGTGATTAGACAGTCGGCATCCATCACGACTACGACAGCAGGCGGTTTTTCCGACAGTGCGCGAATGCCAAAATCCAAAGCATAGCCTTTGCCGCGACGCTGAGCATCTTGCCGTTCGAGAACTTGGGCTCCAGTCTTTTGCGCAACTGCTGCGGTGTCGTCAGTGCAGTTATCGGCAATTACCAGCAGCCGATCTTGGGGCCGCAGTTGTGACACAATGCTTTGCAAGACAGGCGTAATAGTACCGGCTTCATTGTGAGCAGGCATCAATACGGCGATAGACTCAGTTCCTGCTAAGTAGGCTGGTCGCGCTTTGGGAGTACCAGTTACAGCAGCCACCAAACACTCTACTAACAGCACCGTGATGGGAATGGTGATAGTGATTGCCAGCAGTAAAAGCACGCTCTGAATAATTGATATCACCATAGGAATTGGCTATCTAAATAAGACTCAAAAATAGGGCTACTCCAGCGAATAGGCTTGGGCAGCGTCAATATCCTACAAGGGTTTTTTGACTGGTATCGCGACGTCAAAATCGACTTTACAGGAGTTTTACATCGCTTTGCAGTGACTGTGCCCAAAAACGACTGTTCAATCTCCATAACTGAGCACAGCGTCCTTTTTGAAAAGCTGAGGCGCTTCTGCTCAACTAAGCGAGAACATGTTCAGAGGCTTTGTCAAACAGGTGGAAGCGATTCATGTCAAAGAGAACTTGAATGCTGGCGCCGGCAGTGAAACGCGATCGCGGATCGATGCGCGCTAGAAATTCTGAGCCATCGGGCAGTGTTAAATAAACAATCTCTTCGTGACCCATCATCTCAACCACTGAAACTGTGGCTTCGACGGCCAGCGGATTAACACCCGGCGGCGCAAACTTGGGGTTATAAATATTTTCAGGGCGAATGCCTAGAATTAGAGGCGTACCGATGTGGGGCTGGTAGCGCGATCGCAGGGTCTCGGGCACCGGCAACCGCAGCGCTCCTGCGTCAATCCACAAATCATTGTCGTCTGGCTTCAGCACCGCGTCAAAAAAGTTCATTGCGGGACTGCCCATAAAGCCAGCAACAAAGACGTTGTTGGGCTGGTCGTAAAGGTTTTGAGGCGTGTCGACCTGCTGCAGAATGCCCTGATTCATCACGGCAATGCGGCTGCCCATGGTCATGGCTTCCACCTGATCATGGGTGACGTAGATAAAGGTAGTGCCGAGCTTTTTGTGGAGTTTGCTAAGTTCGGCGCGGGCCTGTACGCGCAGCTTGGCGTCCAGGTTGGAGAGGGGCTCGTCCATCAAAAAGGCCGCCGGGTCACGGACAATCGCCCGACCCACCGCCACCCGCTGCCTCTGTCCGCCAGAAAGCTGCTTAGGCTTGCGGTCTAGCAGTTGTTCAATGCCTAACTGAGTTGCCGCTGCCTGCACCCGCTGATGAATTTCGTCCTTGGCTGTGCCCTGAAGCTGCAGGCTGAAAGCCATGTTTTCGAAGACGCTCATATGTGGATAGAGCGCATAGGACTGGAACACCATCGCAATGTCGCGATCGCGGGGGGACTTCTCGTTGACCCGCTGGCCGTCAATGTAGATATGGCCGCTGCTGCTGTCTTCGAGGCCGGCCAGCATTCGCAAAGAGGTGGTTTTGCCGCAGCCCGACGGTCCTACCAGCACTAAAAATTCGTCTTCGCCAATATCGAGATTGAGGTCTTTAACGGCGACGAACCCATTGTCATACTGCTTAGTGACCTGCTCAAAAACGATGTGCGCCATTATCCTTTCACCGAACCTGCTAACAATCCTCGAACAAAATATCGCTGTAGAGCAAAGAACACCAGCAGCGGCACAATCATCGAAATAAAGGCGCCCGCCGTGAGTAAATGCCAGTCTTGACCGCGATCGCCGACCAAATTTCGTAGCACTAAGGTAACCGGCGCAACGGTTTGATTGCCGCCCAAATAGACCAGCGCCACCAGCAGATCATTCCACACCCAGAGAAACTGAAAAACCGCGAAAGAGGCGATCGCCGGCGTGGACAAGGGCACCACAATGCGGGTAAAAATTTTGAGATGCGAGGCGCCGTCGACGGCAGCGGCTTCAATCAGATCGCGGGGCAGCGTGCCGATGTAGTTCCGCAGCAGATAAATGCCCAAGGGCATACCGTAGCCTGTATGGGCCAGCCAAACGCCTAGAAATGTGCCAGATAATCCCAGCGTGTTGTAGGCGCGGAGGACCGGAATCAGCGTCATCTGCAAGGGCACTACTAGCAGCCCCACAATGATGATAAAGAGAATTTGTCGTCCAGGAAACTGCATCCAGGCCAGGGCGTAGGCGGCAAAGGTGGCGATCGCGATCGGCATAATCGTCGCCGGAATCGAGATGATGAGACTATTCAAAAACGCCTGCGCCATGCCTTGACCGCTCAGCACCGCAGCATAGTTACCCAAATGAAACTGATTGAGGTCTAGCGGCGGCGTCAAAACCGTCCACCAGCCAGTTTCTAATAGGACTTCCGGCTGTCGCAAGGAACTGATCAGCAGTCCTGCGGTGGGCAACGTCCACAGCAGCGCGAGCGCGATGACCGTGAAATGCACGGGGGCCGCTGTCAGCCATGTCTCCAGGCGATCCGCCACAGTGCGGGACTGGGACGACCGCAACTTGGTAACTCCAGTCATCGGTTGACCTCCTGCTGTTGAAAGCGACGAATGTTAACCACCATAACGGGGATGACGGCCAGCAGCAGGATGACGGCGATCGCACTACCGCGACCAAAATTACGGAAATTGAACATCTCTTTGATCATGCGACTGGCAATCACGTCGGTATCGAGGTTGCCGCCGGTCATCACAAACACAATATCGAAGACCTTGAGCACCAGCACAATAATCGTGGTGGAAACAACCACAATCGTGGAGCTAATCATCGGAATGGTGATGCGCCAAAAAATCTGCAATTCGCTAGCGCCGTCAATGCGAGCCGCTTCAATCACATCCTTGGGAATGCCCTTGACGGCTGAAGACAATAGCACCATGGCAAAGCCCGTTTGCAGCCAAATCATAATGGCAATTAGGGCAAAATTATTGACGGCTTTGTTCACCAACCAGCCGATGGGCTCAAAGCCAAGGGCCACCGCGATCGCATTGAGCAAGCCAATTTGCTCAACGCCCGGTGGCTGATAGGCATAGACAAACCGCCAAATGACGCTGGCGCCGACAAAAGAAATCGCCATGGGCATAAAGATTAGCGCCTTGGCCAGGGGTTCATATTTAACTCGGTCGACCAATACCGCGATGATGAGTCCCAAACCGACACTAATGCCCGTCACCAACACCAGCCACAGCACATTGTTGCGGAAGGCGATCAGCATATTGGGATCAGTGAAGGCAAATATATAGTTATCGAGTCCGACAAACGCTGTTGATTGCCGATCCATAAAGCTAATGATGAGCGTGCGAATGGTCGGCAAAATCAGGAACGCGCCTAGCACTGTCAGGGCCGGCACCATGTATACCCAAGGTAGAATGCGCGATCGCGATCGGTATGGCAGCCGATTGACCGCCATATTTGCCAGATAAAACAGCGCAATGATGCCGCCAGAGCCAAAAATGATGGCGGCGATCGCGCTAATCAACCGAATTGCGTTTGAAGAGTCTTGCATAAGCGCTACCTTATCGCCACAATCGAGCGCGTTCAAGCCTTAATCCAGGATCTTTAAGCGTCACCCGGCTGACTCGCTAACCAAGCCTGCAAATCGGCCTCGGTGTCAATATCAAATAGCGCCTCGCTCAAGCGCTCTAGCGTCGCTAGCGGCAGCCGGGTAATGGCGGCTTGCGATGCAGCAGAAAGAGAGTCCAGTTTGCGGGTCAGGAGGCGTAATAGGAGCGATCGCGTTGCAGCTTCACGGCCTTCTTCACGGCCTTCTTCACGGCCCTCCTCCAAAGCATCTTGGTAGACGCGGGTTGCTTTTATATCGGTGAGTCCCAGCATGGCGCAATTTTACCAGAAGGCGCTGGCTAGCAAGGCGGCTTGGGTGCGATCGCGCAACTGCAACTGACTGAGAATGCTGGTGACGTGATTGCGCACCGTACGCTCAGAAATGAAGAGAGCCTGCGCAATTTCGCGATTGCTGAGGCCGTTGCTGATCAGCTTCAGCACCTCTTGCTCCCTAGGCGATAGGTCCGCTAAGGCTGGCGGCGGGATCAAATCCTCAGCAGAACCAGCGGGTTCGGGAGTCGTGAAGGTTTTCTCAAACAGTCCTGGCCCCATGTGGGTATAGCCCTGGTGTACGGCCCGAATGGCGACAGCCAACTCGGCAATGGGAGTTTGCTTGAGGAGGTATCCCTTTGCCCCGTATCGCATGGCCTGCTGCACATAGTCATCGTCGTCAAAGGTGGTGAGCACCAAAATCTTGACCCCTGGAAAATCGGCGCAAATCTGCCGAGTCGCGGCAACCCCGTCGATTTCTGGCATGCGTACGTCCATCAAGATGACGTCGGGTTGATTCGGCGTGTCGTAAAGAGCAGCCACCTTCTCCACGGCTTGCTGGCCGTTTTCGGCATCGCCCACCACCGTCAAGTCGGGCTGTGCTGCTAGTAGGTTGGCGAGTCCCTGACGGATGATGGTTTGATCATCGACAAGCAAAATACGAATCATGGGTCTTGACTCAGGCGGGGTGAACGAGGGACTGCGGCAGGGGCAAGATCACGTTGATGCGGCAGCCGGCACCCGGGGCACTCCAAATTTGGCAAGTGCCTCCCAGGGCGGCAGCCCGTTCACGCATGCCCCGTAGGCCAAAGCCAGACGTGTTTTTACTCGGGTCAAAGCCTTTGCCGTTGTCCCGCACCTGTAGGTGCAGACGATGAGATTTGCTCACTAGCCGGACTTGCAGCAGCTTGGCCTGGCTGTGTTTGACGGCGTTGGTCAGGGCTTCCTGAACGATGCGAAACAGGGCCAAATTGAGGTCTGCGGGGAGGGATTCGGGCAAGTCAACCAGGTAATCTGGCACAATCTGTGCTGGTTGGCACATATCTTTTACCAGAGCAGGAATCGTCTGACTCAGGGGGGCTTCGTATTGCGTATGAGTCCGCAGGGTGGAGACGGATTTAGAGACTTCTCGCAGTGCCTGGTAGGCTGATTCGGTGGCTGTGGTCAAGTAGTCTTTGGCTTGATGGGCGTCGGGCGGTAAAAACAGCAGGGCATTTTCTAGCAAAACGGTTTGGGCCGTGAGGGAATGGCCTAAAGAGTCGTGAATTTCGCGGGCGATGCGATTGCGCTCTTGCAGAGTAGCTTGACTCTCGATCTTGGCCGCATAGGCACGCAGTTGCTCATGAGCCACGGCCAACTCTCGCTGACTGCGGTAGGCGGCGATCAGTGCATTCACCAGCAGTACCACAAAGGTCATGATCAAGCCGTAAAAGATGATGAGATGAGTGCGGGCGGCATTGAGCTGCCAGTCGGCTGGTGACGTCCCCAGGCCCCGAGACATCAGCGCAGGCGGCGGCAGGTCTACTCGGGCCAAAATCGCTACCCCATGTAGGGTAAATACCGTGGCCGCCATCAGCACTCGCCAGCGCCCATTTAGCATCTGGCAACTGCGGATCACCACGACCATTCCCAATAGTGGCATCAATGGCATGACCACATATGACTCGGTGTTGAAGGCCAGCACCAGGAGAATAACCAACTCAATCGCGATATAACCGAGTTTGGCCGGTCGCCGGGTGGGTAAATGGAGGCCCATGCCAGCAAGTCCGACAAACAGAGTCATTTCGAGCCAAATATTTGTCTCGCGACGAAACAGCAGTATGGGAGATAGTGCAGCCAAGAGCGCCATCCCCAGCAGTATCCACTCGACATAGAGAAGCTGCCTGACCGGAGCGTGAGATCGCCTAACGTCTGACTTCACCGAGCAACTCCACAACACAACATGAGATGAATATTGGTCGCCGTCAGACGACTCAAGAATCGGTTGCCAAAATCCTGAATTCCCAGCCGCAGTCCCTTTCCGAATGGGGAAAGGGACATCTGAGGCAGCGCCAGCACTAGACTCAAGCCGATGTTACCAATTTGGCAATGACGATGGGCGATCGCGCTGGGGCTGCTGACCGGGTGAGGCCAACGATGTGGCCGCCATCTGAGGAACACACTTTGACTCTACTGCCTGTCTCTGACAGAGTCATAGCGACGAATGTCCTATTTGCGACTGCGGTGCAATAGGACAATTCTCCTAATTTGGGATATGACATTTGGCCTGGCTGTTTTGGGAGATTTGCTTCAAGCGCTACGGGTCGGACTCTCCCTAAGATGAGCCTATCCCAAAGGTTCCGTTCAAACTGAGCCATACTGCGAACCCTGGGAGTTTGCGTTCTATCCTCATTATTTGGAGCAATCGAATGCCCATTAGAAGTGTGATCCCAAAAGTATCTAGACTGCTGCTGATTGGGCTAGGGGCTGGGGCATTGTTAATCAGCACACCTCGTCTGGCGCAAAGTCAGACCGCTGGCATCAACCGTCAGGCCATGCGGGAGCTCAATCTCAGCTTCTCGCAGATGCAGCAGATGCGCGGCGTCATGCAGAGCTACCAGTCTGAGCTAGAGGGAATTTTGACCTCAGAGCAGCTAGCGCAACTTGAGGAGCTGAAGGCGGAAAGGCAGGAGCAGCCCACTGACGGCGATCGCCCCGATCTTACTGCTGAGCTCGACCTGAGTACCGAGCAAGCGAGTCAACTGGATGCCTTGCAGGAAGACATGACCGCAGAGCTACAGGAAATTTTGTCTGACGAACAGTTAGAGCAGATGCAAGAGCTCGGTTTGACTGGCTTGTAAGAGGGATATTGTTTCACCCTCAAGTCACCGAAAGTTCACACACTCCTTCCTATTGCTCCTCTTGCTGCCAGATCTCTGGAGTCGAGAGGAGCTTCCTAAAAGTGACAGCACTGCTGCACCTCCCTGCCATTGGGCATCTACAGCTGATGAAGTTTATCGACGGAGCAGCGGGGCGATCGCCCAATACACAGCTGCGCAGCTCCTCGAACTTTGCCAACCACCGCCAGCATCTTGATGGTTTTGAAATTGATATGAAAGTAAATTCTTCTGCGACATCATCTCGCCAGAACGAAGAGCTTGATGACTCACCGCCCATCGTTAGACAACTTAAACGTCGTCGCCCGTGGCTGTGGGCGATCGCGTTGGTCGCCACACTGCTGCTGTTGGGGGCAGTGCTGCGGGTTCGCCAGAGGCGACAGGCTCGCGAAAGCCAGGAATCTGCTGTGGCAACCCTGACTCAGCCGGTGGAAGTGACTGACCTGACGGTGCGCGTTGAGGGCACCGGCAGCGTGGTGGCTCAAGATACGGTGAACCTCAGCCCCAAAAACACCGGGCGACTGGCCGTTTTGGCGGGCGAGCAGGGCGACACCGTGCAGGCGGGCGATGTGCTCGCTCAGATGGAGGTGGGCACATTGAGCGACGAACTGGCGCGAACCGAGGCCCAGCTTGCGCAAGCTGAGGCTGACTACGCCAGAGTAGTGGCAGGCAACCGGAGTGAAGAAATTCGACGGGCTGAGGCCGAGGTCACGTCAGCGGAGTCTCGGGTAGTCTTGACCGCCACGCAGTTGACTCGCTACCGCGAGTTGGCGAATCGCGGGGCCATTTCGCAAAACGAACTTGACCAGTATGTGAACGAAGCCAATACTGCCCGCGCCAACTTTGAGCAGGCGCAAGCCCAGCTCGAAGAAGCGGCCAGCGGCTCGCGTTCCGAAGACATCGACGCAGCGGCGGCGGCAGTCGCATCGGCCACGGCTCAGGTAGCCTCGATTCAAACACAAATTGACGAAGCCACCATTCGGGCTCCCTTTGATGGAGTGATTACGCAGACCTACGCCACGGTGGGGGCAATCGTCACGCCAACCACATCCGCCTCGGCGACGGCGTCGGCCACGTCTAGCTCCATTTTGGCGATCGCCTCGGGGCTAGAAATCGAGATCGATGTCTCTGAGGCCAACATTGCCCAGGTTGAGGTGGGCCAGTCGGTAGAGATTGTGGCGGATGCCTTTCCTCAAGAGGTATTTATGGGGCGCGTTGAACGCATTGCGCCCGAGGCGATTATCGAAAACAACGTCACGCTCTTTCAGGTGGTTGTCGCCCCCACCACCGGGCTCGACCAGCTCAAATCAGGGATGACCGTAGATGCGACGTTCATCGGTGAAACGATGTCTGAGGCGTTGATGGTGCCGACTGTGGCGATCGCCACTGAGTCTGGTCAGCTCGGCGTCCATGTCGTTGATGACGCAGGTGCCCCATCGTTTCAGCCGGTCACCGTGGGGCTGACCCAAGACGGTAGAACCCATGTCCTGACTGGACTAGAGACGAACGATCGCGTGTTCCTCGATTTGCCCCAGCAGGGTCGCCGACCCGCCGCGTTTCCCCCTTAATCGGGGATTCACGATATGCATCCTCTCAATTCCGAATTCCGCACTCCGAATTCTCTATTTACAGTCATCTACAACGCTTAGCCCTATGGCCTTCAATCTGCTCGAAAACACCAGCATGGCCGTCAAAACGTTGGGAGCCAACAAGCTCCGCAGCGGCTTAACGATGCTCGGCATTATCATCGGCAATGCGTCGGTGATTGCAATGGTGGCCGCCGGACAAGCTGCCCAGAGCTACGTGACCCGTCAGTTTGAATCGCTAGGCACAAATGTTTTGTTCGTTACGCCCGGCGACGCTCAACGTGGCCCCACGGCGGGCGTGAGTCGAGCTGATACCTTGACGTTGGCCGATGCTGAGGCGATCGCGGCGGAAGTGCTCGCAGTTGGGGCAGTCTCTCCAGAAAAAAATCAGCGCCTGCGGGTGACTCGGGGAGCCGCCGAAACCCAAGCCAACGTCATTGGCACCACGCCGGAGTACGTCCCCGTTCGTCAGATTGACTTGGCGCAAGGGCGATTTCTCAATCCGGTAGATGCCCAGAGTGATCTGCGGATGGCGGTGTTGGGCAGCGAGGTAGCCCAAACGTTATTCGGGGCTCAAGATCCGATCAATCAAGGCGTTCGCATCGATAATATCCGATTTACGGTGGTGGGAGTCGTGACCCCTCGCGGATCGTCCTTTGGGCAAAACCAGGATGAGGCGGTTTATATTCCCATTCAAGTGATGGTGGATCAGATTACTGGGCAAGAGGTCGGCAAGACGAGTCCGTCCGTGCAAACCATTGCGGTGTCGGCCAGTGACGCCACCAGCGCCAGTGCCGCACAGTATCAAATCACCAATCTGCTGCGGCTGCGTCACGGTCTGTTGAACCGAGAAGATGACTTTACGGTGCAGAGCCAGCAGGATTTGTTGGATACGGCAGCCAGCATCACCGATATTTTGGTGCTGGTGCTGGCGTTTACAGCGGGCATTTCGCTGCTGGTGGGCGGCATCGGCATTATGAACATCATGCTGGTGTCGGTCACTGAGCGCACTCGGGAGATTGGCCTGCGCAAAGCGATCGGAGCGCGAGGCAGCGATATTTCGGCACAGTTCACCATTGAGGCGATCATCCTCGCGGTGATTGGCGGAGCCATTGGCACGGGCTTGGGCATTGGCAGCATTCTGGTATTGACGCTAGCTACCCCCCTGAGTGCGGGCATTAGCCTGTCGGCGATCGCCATTTCGTTCACGGTTTCGGGCAGTACGGGCCTGATTTTTGGCCTGTTGCCAGCCCGTCGCGCTGCCCAGCTTGACCCGATTGTGGCATTAAGGAGCTAGTCTAATGGCCCTGATTCATTTACAGCAAATCAACAAAGTCTACGGGGTTGGCGACCTGGAGGTGCACGCGCTGAGGGATGTCAACCTGAGCATTAATCCCGGTGAATATTGCGCCATTGTCGGTGCGTCGGGCTCGGGCAAATCGACGGCGATGAATCTGATCGGCTGCTTAGATCGACCCACTCGGGGCAGCTATCGACTGGATGGCGTGCCCGTGAATACTCTGGAGGCCGACGCGCTAGCCGACATTCGCAATCGCAAAATCGGCTTTGTATTCCAGCAGTTTCATCTGTTGCCGCAGCTCACAGCGGTCGAAAACGTGATGCTGCCAATGGTGTACGCCAACGTACCAAAACCCCAGCGGCGATCGCGGGCCACCAAGGCTCTGCAAAAAGTCGGCTTGGGCAATCGGCTGCACAACCGGCCCAATCAACTCTCGGGGGGACAGCAACAGCGGGTGGCGATCGCCCGCGCCATTGTCAATCGCCCCAAACTGCTGCTGGCAGACGAACCAACTGGCGCCCTCGATTCTCAAACCAGCCAGAGCATCATGGATATTTTCGCCAGCCTCAATCGCGACGGCATGACGCTGGTGATGGTCACCCACGATGAAGTGGTGGCGCGACAGTGCGATCGAGTCATCACCTTTCGCGATGGTCAAGTGCTGAGCGATACGCCGGCCATCCTCCTCCAGGTTCAAGACCATCACGTTCCCCAGAGGCCAACGTAACGCTTTGGGCAAGCAGTGGCGGGTACTGCTAGCGCATCGTAGCGCAGGCTGGAACTTTACTTTTATTCCCAAAAATTCTCTTAGTGGTGTGAGGCCAGCAATCTCAGAGCAAGACCTAGTTCAGTATCTCCGTAGCTCCTTACTCAGCAGGCCAACTCGACTCGATGTCGGCCAGGACACTCTCCGCATCTTCGCCGCCCACATAATCGACAATACCCGTCCAGAAGGTGCCTGTACCCACTACTCCCGGCATCATGTCAGAGCCATCGAACCGCACAATTTCGGCATTGGCCAAGATCGCGGCCTGCTGGCGCGTCACCTCGTCAGGATAGACGTCCAGACTGACATCGTTGTGTGGAGAAATAAAGCCCCCTAGACCAGCCCACGCTTCATGGGCCGCTGGCGTGGTCAAAAATTCCATTAGCGCTTGAGCTGCTGGCGTATCGTTAAACATGCCAAAGACATCGCCAGCAACTAAAACTGGCGTGCCGAATGCCGGATCGATGCCCGGTAACGGAAAAACTGCGATATTTTCACCGAGCACAGCTTCTTCTGGCAAAAAGTTGGCGATAAAGTTAGCCTGTCGATGCATGTAGCAGCGCGGTTCTTCACCAAACAAACCCAAGATTGAATCTCCGAAAGGCGTGCTAATGGCGCCAACGGCGCCGCCCGAAATGTAATCAGGATTGAGCACAATATTGCCGAATTCAGCAAAGGCGGTACTCACCGGCTCGGCATTAAAAGGAATTTCGTGGGTAATCCACTGGTCATAGACTTCTGGCCCTGCCGTTCGCAGCATAATGTCTTCCACCCAGTCAGTGCCCACCCAACCGGTGGCATCGCCACTTTCTATACCCAAGCACCACGGCGTCGCGCCATCAGCCACAATCTCGTCGCTCAAAGCAATCATCTCGTCCCAAGTTGTGGGAATGCTGTATCCGCCGGCCTCAAACGCCTGTGGGTTATACCAGACCAGGCTTTTCACCGAGGCGCGGAACCAAATACCGTACAGTTCGCCATCAACGGTGCCCAGGGTAACCCAGTCTTCGGGGTAGGCCGCTTCCACGGCGCCCATGTCCATAAAAGAAGTTACCGGCACCAACTGGCCCGATCGCGCAAAATCAGCCATCAGCCCCGGCTGTGGAAACATTGCCAGATCAGGGGCATCACCCGATTCCACTCGCACCGGCAGCAGTGTGGCAAAGGCATCAGTACCTTCGTAAATCACTTCAATGCCGGTTTCTTCCTCAAAGGCGGTGAAAGCCGCTTCTAATTTTTCCTGCTGTTCGCCGACTACCACCCCAAGTACAGTCACGGTATTCTCACCGGCTGCATCGCCGCCATCGGTAGCTTGCTGACCACCCTCACAGGCTGCTAGAAAAGACAGGCTAAGCGCGATCGCAAGGCCCTGGCTCCAACGGCGTTTTAGCGTAACCATATTTCTCATCCTAAAAGACAATCAGCAAAGGTTTTGATGCCTTAACCATAGGACGAGACGAGCTCTAGGGCAAAGCCAACGTGCGCCGCAGACTCTACCAGGATTAAATGTCCAAGTCTTCGAGGCCCAGTTTGGGACCGTAGGTTTCGATAAATTCACGGCGCGGTGCGACGCGATCGCCCATCAGGACTGTAAAGATGCGATCGGCTTCGGCGGCGTCCTCGATTTCCACCTTCTTCAGCGTGCGGCTCTCGGGATTCATCGTGGTGTCCCAAAGCTGCTGGGGCATCATTTCACCCAACCCCTTGAAGCGCTGAATGTCGTAATTGGCATTTTCTGGAAAGCCGCCGAGAATTTCATCCCGCTCGCGATCGCTGTAGCAGTACCAGTGATTGCGCCCCCGCGTAATTTTATACAGCGGCGGACAGGCAATATAGACAAAGCCCTGGTCAACTAGCGCTCGCTGGTACCGATAGAAAAAGGTCAACAGCAGCGTCCGAATATGGGCCCCGTCCACGTCAGCGTCAGTCATTAGACAAATGCGGTGATAGCGCAGTTGCGATTCGTCGAATTCCTCACCTTTGATGCCGAGCCCTAATGCCGTAATCAGCGACTGAATTTCAGTATTTTTGTAGATGCGAGCGTCATCGGTTTTCTCAATATTGAGAATTTTGCCCCGCAGCGGCAAGATGGCCTGAAAGCGGCGATCGCGCCCCTGCTTCGCACTACCGCCCGCTGAGTCTCCCTCTACAATGAAGATTTCGGACTCACCCGGATCCCGGCTGCTACAGTCCGCCAGCTTGCCGGGTAGGGTGGATGACTCTAACACCGACTTACGGCGCACCAGCTCTCGGGCTCGCTTGGCCGCTTCCGCTGCGTTAAATGCCTGAATTGCTTTGTCGAGAATGGTATCTACGACATTGGGGTGAAAGTCGAGATATTCCGCCAGCGTTTCGCCCACGAGGGTATCAACGATGCCCCGCACTTCCGTGTTGCCCAGCTTGGTTTTGGTTTGCCCCTCAAATTCTGGTTCCGGCACCTTCACCGAAATCACAGCGGTCAATCCTTCGCGAATGTTTTCGCCGCTGAGATTAGATTCGTTTTCCTTGCGCTTATTACGCTTACGGGCAAAAGTGTTAAGCGTACGGGTAAGCACTGTCTTCAGGCCTTCGAGATGGGTGCCACCATCAACGGTGCGAATGTTGTTGGCAAAGCCTAGTAAATTATCGGAATAGGCGTCGATACACCACTGGAGCGCTACCTCAACCTGAACCCCATCACGCTCACCCTGCACATAAACAATTTCTTCGTGGACGGGCTGCTTCTCTTTATTAATGTATTCAACATATTCGCGAATACCGCCTTCGTAATGGAAGCGAGACACTCGCGGCTCGTCTGACTTAAGCAGCTCCAGGCGATTATCGGTAAAAATGATGTCAACGCCGCCGTTGAGATAAGCCAGTTCCCGCAGCCGTCCAGCCAGGGTGTCGTAATCGAATACGATGCCGGTGGTAAAAATCCCAATATCAGGCTTGAAGCTAATGGCAGTGCCGGTGCGATCGCTCTTGCTATCGTTGATCTGTAAATCACCAATGGGCGTGCCTAGTTCAAACCGCTGGACATGAATTTTTCGATTGCGCCATACAGTTGCTTCCACCCATTCTGACAGCGCATTCACCACGGAAACGCCGACGCCGTGCAAACCACCAGAGACCTTGTAACCGCCGCCGCCAAACTTACCGCCCGCATGCAGCACCGTCAGCACCGTCTCTAATGCCGACTTACCAGTCTGCGGATGCACATCGGTAGGAATACCGCGACCGTTATCAACAACAGTCGTCGAGCCGTCTTCGTTTAGCGTCACCTCGATGCGAGAACAATAGCCCGCTAGCGCCTCATCGACAGAATTATCGACCACCTCGTACACTAAGTGATGCAAGCCACGAGGCCCAGTGCTGCCAATATACATGCCAGGTCGCTTACGAACTGGCTCCAGGCCTTCTAGTACCTGAATCTGCTCAGCACCGTAATTGCTCGCCATAAATTTCTTGCTCCTAAAAAGGCGCTCTAACGCCTTTGGCTGTAGTTAAAGTAAAAAGCCTCTAAAATTTTAGCACAAACCCATCTGAGCAGTGCATAGGGCAGTTTCTGAGGATACTTGGACCAGGGATGTTATGATTCCGCTCCAGACTTGCCACCAAAAGCCCTTCGGTACATCTGATCTACGCTATATATAGGGTGTAATTTTGTTGCCTTGCTTAATTGCGATCGCTGGTCCCACTGCCACCGGAAAAACCGGACTCGCCCTCGCGCTAGCAGCAAAATTGCCAATTGCTATTTTGAGTGCTGATTCGCGCCTGGTCTATCGAGAACTTGACATTGGCACAGCCAAACCAACGCAGGCGCAGCGATCGCAGGCGCCCCATTACCTGATCGATATTCGCGACCCGACGGTGACCATGACCGTAGCGGAATATCAGCAGACAGCGCAAATCATTATCAAGCAGCTACACGATACCCGAGAAATCTTGCCGTGTTTAGTCGGCGGCACAGGACTTTACATTTCCTCCGTGGTGGATGGGTTGCAAATTCCCCCGGTGGCCCCGCAGCCTGATTTGCGATCGCAGCTGGCTCGGCTGGGGCAAACGCAGTGCTATGGCCTATTGCAACAGGTTGATCCGCAGGCTAGCGAACGGATTCATCCCCATGATGCCCGGCGGACTATTCGAGCGCTGGAAGTGGCCTATGTGACTGGCAGGCCCCTGTCGACGCAGCAAGGCCAGCGCCCACCAGACTATCCCCGCTTATCTATTGGGCTGGATTGTGCGCCCGAACTGCTTAAAGCTCGCATTGTCCAGCGGACCGCGCAAATGTTTGAGCAGGGGCTGGTGTCAGAGGTCGAACAGCTTTGTCAACGCTATGGTGACGATTTGCCGCTGCTCAACACCCTGGGATATGCCGAAACCCTAGGCTATCTGAGGGGTGACTACTCGATCGCTACAGCTAAACAAATGACTGTGAAAAACACTTGTCAGTTTGCCAAGCGCCAGCGTACCTGGTTTCGCAAACGCGATATTCATTGGTTTGAGGCCACAGCGCCCAATCTCATCGATCAGGTATTGGCAGCGATTCTCCGTTTTTTGTCGGCGCAGAAGCAGTGAAAAGTGTATGTGAAAGCGCCAGCCAACGTCGAATAGCCCGATGGTGGCGGTCCTCCAGCAGTCACGTGCGAGATCGCTCACGGGACAGCAGAGCTGCCACCGCGATCGCGTCCATTGGCCTGGCGAACAGATAGCCCTGGGCAAGATTGCTGCCTAGATTTAGAAGATAATCTCGTTCTGCTGGGGTTTCAATGCCTTCAGCGATCGTGTTGACCTGTAAACTATCCGCCAGCGCCAAAATAGCCCGGACAATGGCAGCATTCTGAGGCTGAATCTGGAGGCTGTGCACGAAGCAGCGATCAATCTTGAGGGTGTTAATCGGAAATTTATGCAGATAGCTTAATGATGAATAGCCGGTGCCAAAATCATCGATGGAAATATGAATGCCGCGATCGCGCAGCTTTTCCAAGGTGCGAGTAGCCGCCTCAGCCTGCCGCATCAGACCATGCTCAGTAATCTCAAAGTTCAAATACTGACCAGCAATGTCGTATCGAATGAGTGACTCGCTAACTCGATCAACAAAATTAGACCGAGAAAAGTGCCGAGCAGAAAAATTAATGCTGATCCGTAGAGCTGGCGGCATTAAATCTTGGGTAATCCAATGGGAAATCTGTCGGCAAACCTGCCGCAGCATCCAAAAATCGATGAGTTCAACAATTTCTGACTCTTCGGCTAAAGGCATAAAAGTGCTCGGTCTAAGGAGCCCGCGACTGGGATGCTGCCACCGAATCAAAGCCTCAAATCCCTGAATCTTTTCTTGCCCCAGCTCAACAATGGGCTGAAAAAAAATGGTGAACTCGTCATTTGCTAGAGCCCGACGAAGTTCTGCTTCGAGGCTGAAGCGGTTTAATGCCAACTGATGCAAACTCAAACTGAAGAGATGATGGCAGCCTTTGCCGGCTTCTTTGGCTTCATACATCGCGGCATCGGCATCTCGCAGAATATGCTCCGGCTCTTCATAGCTGGGATGGCCAATGACGATGCCAATGCTAACGCTGGTGGAGAATTCTTGTTTTTCGAGCTGAAAGGGAATCTTAACTTCTTCCTGAATAGTTTCCGCTATTTTGACCGCGTTTTCAGAGCCCGCAATATTTTCGAGCAAAATGATAAATTCATCGCCTCCCAGTCGAGCAATCATGCTGCCGGCGGGCAGGCAGGCTTCTAGGCGGCGGGCAATGGCAATCAGCAACTGATCCCCAACGGAGTGCCCGAGAGAGTCATTCACCAGTTTGAAGCGATCGCAGTCCATAAAAAACACGGCAAACTGCGATTCCGGATGATCTTTGGCATCATTCAGCACCATTTTGAGCCGCTTCATCAATAGGGCACGATTGGCTAGGCCTGTCAGATCATCATGAAGAGCCGCATGAAGCAGTTCTTCTTGGGCTTTGCGGCGCTCCGAAATTTCATTTTCAAGCTGGACTGTGCGCTTCTTAACGCGCTTTTCGAGCTCCGCGTTGATCGCCTGTAGCTCTTGTCTGGCCTGTTTCAGCTTCAGTTGCGTATCGATGCGGATAATGACTTCTTCAGCGTGAAATGGCTTGGTGATAAAATCCACTCCGCCTACTTCAAACGCCTGGACTTTATCAATCGGGGCATCGAGCGCACTCAAGAAAATAATCGGAATTTCCGCCGTCGCCTTCTGCAGCTTAAGGTAACGACAGACCTCATAGCCGTTGATATCTGGCATCATAATGTCCAGCAGAATCAAGTCGGGCTGGGCCTCTTGAGCAACGGTGAGCGCTAAACGACCAGAAATAACGCTCCGCACTTTATAGTCTCTTTCCGTCAATAGGGCTGAAAGCACGCGCAAATTGTCGGGTGTATCATCGACGATAAGAATGTCGCCCTTGTGCGAGTTCATATCAGGAATCTCCCTCCAGCTGGCTCTGAGTGACTTGAATGAGAATGTCGTAGCGAAAGTTGTCGGCAATGTGGCCGATGGCGCGGGCAAGCTGTGGATGATTAGGTTGCTGCTCCGCCATTAACTCGCAGAGCAGATCACTATCGGCCAGAGTGGCGGCTCGTTTAAGGCGGGCAGTCCACTCTGGCGAGAGTTCATCAAGCGCCTCCTTGAGGTATTGGGCGCTGTCATCAATCGACTGCAGCCCATTCGCTAGGTCGGATTCATCGTCGGGGGCATAGTCGTAGCGGACGCCTAAATATTCCGCAATTTTGTCCAGAATAAAAGATGCTTGGAAAGGTTTGCGGACATAATCATCACAGCCCATCGACAAGATAAATGACCGTTCATCTTCTAAGCCACTGGCAGTCAAAGCAATGATGCGAGTAGGGGCATAGGGGAATGGGGCAGAGGAGGACTCTGCGGCTAGGGTTTCGGCCATGGTTTCTGCGGTGGACATTTTGCCGACAGCTTGTCTTTCCAGTGCTCGAATCTGTCGAGTTGCTTCATAGCCGTCCATCACCGGCATCCGCATATCCATCCAAATCAGTTGTGGGTGCCACTGCTGCCAAATTGCGATCGCTTCTTGGCCGTTTGTGGCCGTACGAACATCAAAGCCAATGGGTTCGAGAATTTGCAGCAATAGCTGACGGCTTTCCCAGCGGTCTTCGACAATCAAGATACGTCTAGGCGTTTCGTCAGGGGCGAGACCAATAATTTGACGGTGCGATCGCAGAAAGGTCGTGGGTTCTGCTGCGGCAAGGGTGGTCTGAATGGTGAAATAAAACTGAGTGCCGAGTCGCCTTGCGCCATCTGGCAGAGGCACTGGGTGACTGTCTCGGCCCGGGGTATATGAGAGGCTGCGACTGTTGACAGTCATGTGTCCGCCCAGCAGTTCCACAAACTTTTGGGTGATGGGTAACCCCAATCCTGTGCCTTCCCGAGTATTAAGGCCCGATTCACTTTGGACAAAGGGCTGAAAAATTTTGGTAAGCTCACTTTCAGCTACACCATGTCCTGTATCAATGACGGCAAACCGAAGCATCAGGTTAGCGTCAGCATTGACGACCGTTAGCGAAGTCGAGTCAGAGCTAGCCGGCGCATCGGTTGGGCGATCGCGAGCGGTTGACGGATGCGGATGGCAGCACAGAGTAATGGCACCCTCTTCGGTAAATTTAACGGCGTTGCTGAGCAGGTTAATCAAGATTTGGCGCAGTTTTGCCACGTCCGTCTCAATGTGCCCAGGCAAGTCGGGGGCAATATCGGTCGCCAGCACTAAGTTTTTCTCTTGGGCAGGCAGCTCAAACATATCGACCAAATCATCGATAAACCGTGGCAGATCTAGGACTGTCATCGAAACGGTGCTGCGACCAGATTCGATTTTCGACATGTCGAGTACGCTGTTGATCAAGTCAAGCAGATGTTCACCGCTGCGGTTAATGATGGTGAGATTTTCTTGCTGCGTGTCGTTGAGGCTGGTGTCACGAGTCATTAGCTGACTAAAGCCCAAAATGGCGTTGAGCGGGGTTCTGAGTTCGTGGCTCATGTTGGCTAAAAATTCACTTTTGGCGCAATTGGCCGCCTCGGCAATTTGTTTTGCTTGGTCAAGTTCAATATTGGTTTCGGCGAGTCGCTGACGCTGGCGCTGCTCCTGCTGCAGCAGGTCGGCTTGGGCGATCGCAATCCCTACCTGAGACGCCACCGACTGCAGCAGCTCAATCTCATCGGTCGTCCAATGGCGACGGCGATCGCACTGGTGCAGCGCCAGAATGCCGTTGGCCTGATTGTGATAAGAGGTGCGAATCGCCAACAAAGATCCAATTTGGAATTGTTCACAGACATCAAGGACAGAGGTGAGCAGGGGCTCTTGGCGGACATCGAAAGTCGCGATCGCTCGCTCCTGCGACAGCACGGCCTGCGCATAGTCATTCATCGGTATCCTGCTGCCCACCATGGCTCCGTAACCGGTGACTAAATATTCCGCTGCGGTAAACAAACTCGGTTCCGGCGACTGACTGTAGATATTTAACGTGCAGCGACAAGCGTCAAAAACCTTTCCCACCTGATCAACTGTCGTCTGATAAATCTGCTGAGCGTCTAGACTTTGACGCACCTGATTAGTGATTTCGGTCAGCAGTTGTTCTCGATGGAACTGCCGCATCAAGGATTCTTCAGCTCGTTTGCGCTCGGTGATATTTTCGACAATGCCATCAATTGCCACCAGTTCACCCGTTTCGCTGTGGACAGGATGCTGGGAAACCAAGATGGTGCGCAGCTCACCATTGGAGTGTTGAAACCGCATCTCAAACTGTTGGAAATCGCTGGTGCCGGTGACGGCCTCTGCCACGGCGCTGCCCGCCGTGACGATATCTTCGGGCAGCCAGTCAATGATTTCGGCCCAAGAACGACCCATTAGCTTGTCTTTGCTAATGCCAAAAACGGCTTCGAAACCGCCGCTGACATAGGTAATGATGCCGGTGAGGCCCGTATGGCTAAAGATGACAAAATCATCGCCAATATCATCCACGAGCCGCTGAAATTTTTGTTGACTAGCTTTAAGAGCCTCTTCGGCCTGTTTGCGAACGGTCATGTCGGTGACTGCAACCAAGGCTTTTGACCAACTGTCGCGGTAGTCAGCCGCGATCGCGACACAGGTAGAAACGTATATTTGCTTGCCGGTCAGGGTGTATTTGACAACTTCTTGGGTGACCACGGACTGGCCGGCATATAGTGCCCCTATTTGCTGCGTAAACCCATCCAGGGAGTCGGGGCGGGCCATCTGATTTAAGTTGGCCAATAGCTCAGATTTTTCCTGGGCTTCGTAGAGGCTAAGGCTGGCCTGATTAACATTGAGAATGCGAACTTTCGAGAGAAAAGTCCAGACCACCTCTGGATGCTCAGTGAGATAAGCCTCAAGATTGCCAATGGGCTGAGTCGTGCAGAGTTCGTCTAAATAAGCCTTAGCCTCAGACATATCTTCTTCCCATAAAGAAATGGGGGCAAATTCAAACAGCAGGCGGTAACGCGCTTCGCTAGCTTGAATTTGCGCTTGCGCTGCCTTGCGATCGCTAATGTCATTGTTGATGGCAAGAATGCAAGCCTGCCCGTCCATCTCTAACACCTCAGCCGAGATCAGCACCGTTTTAATCTCGCCAGTGGCGGTGCACATCAGCCATTCCTGATTGTGGATATAGCCGGCTGCCAGCTGCTGCAAATAATCTGTCCGTGATTGTGGCTCCACCCACAGCCCCAACTCAGTGCTGGTGCGCCCAATAATCTCTGCCTTGGGGCGGCCAAACAGCTCGGCACAGCGCTCATTAATGTCAAGATAGCGGCCCTCTGTCAGGGTGCTTAAAGCGATGGGGTGGGGGCTGGAATGAAAGGTGCGAGAAAACTTTTTTTCCGACTGCCGCAGCGCTCGGGTGCGCTGCTCAACGGTTTTTTCGAGCTGGTGTGAATAGGCTTTGAGCTGCGATCGCGACTCGCTCAAATCAGCCCCCATCTGGTTGAAGCTTTGCACCAACAGGTTGAGTTCTCGAATGGGCGATGGTTTGATCGCCACGTGGGAATTACCCCGAGCAATCTCCTGGCTGGCATCTCCCAACCTTTGCAGTGTCCGATTTACCCGCCGAGCAGTGAGAATTCCTAAAGCGATCGCCGTCATCAAAGACAAGCCACTCAGCAAAACCGTATTGCGATTGTTGACCTGAATTTGAGCAGTAAAATCGGCTTCGGGAATCACCACCACGACCAGCCAATCTAGGCCATAAGCATCTGCGTAAGGTTTAACATGAACCAGGTTGTTACCATTTGAGGCGGCAAAGTGAGGTTGATGGGTGTGCTGAATCTCGGCGAAGCTGCCGAACTGAGCATTGATATCTTTGGCGGTTTCTCGAATCAGTGAATTGTTGACCTCTGAGACGTACTGTGGCTTGTTGTCAGGGCCAGCAGGAGATTCATCAATCGAGCTAGCAATCAAGGTGCCGTCTCGCTGAATAATAAAAGCTTCACCAGTTTCGCCAATGCTGAGACTGTTGAGATAACGAGCAATATCCTGCAGAGTAAAATCTGCGCCTAAAACCCCCTGCAGCACTCCGGATGAGTCGTAGTAGGGCTGGACGAAGCTGAGACCATAGGTCGGATAGACGCCCGTAAATTCATAAATTTCTGTCCAACCCGGCTGGCCCGCCGCCACCGCACTTTGATACCAAGGACGCTGCCGAGGTTCATAGAATCGAATCCGAAACAAATTCTCAGTTTGTCCCTGCTCATCGAGACGGTAAACTCGAACTTTTTGATCGCCATCCTCATCTCTGATCGCGAACTGATATCGATCGCCATAGAGCCGCTCTACTTCCGCATAGCCTCCTTGAGAATTACCGACATAAATATAGGTAATGTCTTCATGGTTCCGACTTTGCAGGTAGAGATGCTGACTCCAAGTCCGCAGGTCATTCAGGTCAAGATAGCCCAAGTCAAGGGCCCCTGCATTAGTTCGATTAATTTGACGGGGCACTTGAGTGAATGTGTGCAGTTTTTGCTCGATGCGATTGCTGGTTTTTGCCAACAGCTGATCGGCTAGATCGTTGATCGCCCGTTGGCCGTTGCGATGGGTCAGCCAACCCGTGAGCGCGACGGCCAGCAAAATTTGAGCCACGAAGGGCACAATCAAAAGCGATTGCAAAGATATCTGCAACCGAGACGACGCTCGCTGATTTTGCAAAAACCGAAACATTGAGGTTATTGCCGCCCTTTTGCAGAGGATTTGTCTCAATTTTAGCGATCGCGATCGCGCTATGTTTGCCCAAATCTGCCGGCGGCTGCCGCTTGTTTCCAATATGATTGGCGTCTCACCAGACCTTTGGGGCTGCTTTCGTGCAGCAAAGCCATTAATCCGTAGGTCATAAGCAGATTACTCTTCAAAAAATTCAACTGCCGGCAATTGGCTTTTAGCCCAGCAGTAACTGTTGAAATTCGTGAGCTTTACGCGGGTCAGGAATTTCAGCCGCCAGTTGAGTCACAAAATCGCGTTGATTTAAGTGGGAATAATCGGCCAAAGCATCTTCCAATAGCAGCGCCGCCATCGGCCCAATGCAGCGCGTCAAAACCTGCTGACAATTATGAATAAACTCGGGGCTGAGGCGGGACGAAGCGGCGCTAACTGACTCGGTACCGCTAAGGGAATTGGGGGCCTGGCTAGTTGATGGATGAGCGGAAAAGTCTGGCGATCGCGAGCCTGCGTGGCTCGACCGATTTTGCTGCTGAATAGTTTGACCACTATTGGCAGCCGAACTACTGGCTAGGTGGATATTGCTGATGAATTGCTCTGCCTGCTTATTGTCAGACAACTGGGCCGCCAAGACTTCCACCAGTTCTGACGGACTCGCATCCGGGTATTGAGCGATCGCATCTTCAACCATCAGCGTGGCGATTGGCCCGATGCAGCGCGCCAGCTCGGCGCGGCAGCGGGCCACAAACGCTTCATTTTGCGGCGCTGACACTGAACCCATTTGCAGCGGCGCGTTAAATTCAGGGGCCGCTTGTGGATCGGGCGACAAATCAATCCGCGTCATTGTCAGCATCGACTGCGGTAGCGGTGAGCTAACTTCATCCGCATCCAGCAGCGGCGTCAAAGCTTCTAAAACTGCTTGAGCCGACTGAAATCGTTCGCGAGGCTGTCGGTGAATCAGCTGCCGCAGTAGCACCGCAAAGGCATAGCTCAGGTCGACATGCGGCTGCCAGCGCCATTCCAGGGTGTCGCGATCCATTAGGTCGCGGGGAGAGCAGCCCGTTAGCAGGACGATCGCGGTCACTCCCAGGGCATATAAATCGCTGCAGGGAAAGCATTGACCAAGCTGAATTTGTTCGGGGGGAGAATAGCCAAACTTACCCACCATAGTGGCCGATCGCGGGGCCTCATGATGTTCTATTTCGCCCGACAAAATCTCGTTCATGGCGTCGTTGACGAGGCCAAAGTCAATCAGAATGGGCAGATCGCGATCGCGACAGTACATCACATTATCGGGAGAAATATCGCGATGCACAATGTTCAAGTTATGCAAATATGCCAGCACCTGTAGCATATGCACTAGCCAACGCTTAATTTCCTGTTCGGAGAACGCCTGACCGGCTCGTTTGCGTTCTTTGAGCAAATGAGAATACGTCACGCCATCGATATATTCCTGCACAATAAACAGCCGCTGTTCTTGGGTGAAGCCGGCCAAAAACTTGGGTACCTGGGGATGGTTAATTTGGTACAGCGTCTTCGCCTCACGCTTAAACAAATCGAGCGCTTTTTGCAGCGATCGCTTTGAGGCACTGCGGGGAAAAAACTCTTTCAGCACGCAGAGTTCGCCAAAGCGTTGGGAATCTTCTCCCAAATAGGAGCGGCCAAATCCCCCCTGGCCCAAGACTCGCTGAATCACGTATCGTCCACCAATTTTGCTGCCGGGGCCGAGTTTTTCCCGCGGTGAGCCAGTGCCCTGCTCGGCCGGCTGCGGGGTTTCAGCGATCGCTGGTGCTTCTGCAGCATCTTCGTTAAGTGAGGATGGGCGCTCTTCCGACGGCTCTCCGTAGGGATCGATGTGATAGGCCGGCTGCGGCTCCTGAATATTTTTGAGCTTTAGGGGTCCGGCATAGGCCGCATTCAGCTCAACCCGAGCTTTCACCACGTCATACACAATTTGAGAGATGCAAATAGCGCCTGGTCGAGCCTCTGTTTGCAGCCGTGCAGCAATGTTGACGCCATTGCCCATGACATCGCCGTCTTGAAAGAAAACATCGCCCAAATGTACGCCAATACGGTGCTTTAGCCGCTTTTCAGGAACTGTGTTTTGATAGGCGCTAGCAAGCTGATGCTGCATCGTCAGACTACAAGTCATGGCCTGCACCGCACTCGAAAAGCACATCAGCAGCCCATCGCCAGTCGATTTGATTACGCGGCCTTCATACTCTTGACAAAGCGATTCCATTAGCCGCAAATCGCGATGAATCAGCCCTAACGTATTTTCTTCATCGATAGACATGCGAGCACTGAAGCCCACTGCATCGGTCAAGATGATGGCTGCCAGGGTTCTTTGCCCCTGAGAATTTTTAGGAATCGAATAATTCATAACGAGAAAACATGAGGGCGATCGCCAGTTCTTCTGTAACCAGCGGCAATGCCGTTAAAGCTAACTGGTCAAGCACTCCTCAACTCATGGCTGAACTGACATTTAAGCGCCCTTTAATCCAGGATCTCAAAGATCGTAAACCGCTCTGGCGCCGCTGGCATTCATGGAGCATATATAACGATTTCTTGGGCAGATGCTGCAATCCTGATAGTTCTGTTCAGCCATCGACTAAAACTGTCTGATTAATAAAGAGCGCTATTACTAAAAACTGCTTCAGAGTTGCGTGAGGGTTGCGATCGCCATCCGCTACCCCTGCTCAATTTCATCATCGTGATCGATTGTCTTGCTTAATAAGGTAGCTTATGCGTCTACAAACATTGCTGACGTTGACGGCGCTTAACAGAACTACGTCACCGGAACTCACCAGTAGAACAGACTTGGTGCTTTTGCTGCAGGGTGCAGCTTACTCTTCAGTTTTGGCCGCCTCGCCCTCAAGAATTAGAACTGCTGGCTGCTCACGCACTTTTTCTTCAAGGGGACGCACCTTTTCAACTAATTGAATCAGATTGTCGAAGGCTGGCACAGAGATATTAGCCACATAACCAGCATCGAAGGCGACGTTAGCCGGAGCGGCCCGCATCGCTGCCTCAATTAGCTGCTGCTGATTGCGCTCGATGGACGGACTAAGCAAAACGGCACCATTATTGACCGTGCGGCTTTGATGCAAAATCCGAAACTTGCCAACGCCAAAATTATTGCGAAGTTGCTGAAATGCCTCTTCGGATAAGGCGCCAGCCATCACTTCTTGTTCGGCAACCCAGGCCAAAATCGTTTTAGGGGTAGGGGCAAAGCGAATTTCAGAAAAGGCGAGGCCGTAGAGATCATACAGCGGCAGATAATAGCCAGTTGCTGACCCGGGCTCGCCCAGAGCAATCACTTCGCTGGCCAGGTCAGACAGCTTTTCAGCGACGCTATCCGCCGAAACTACGATGACAGAGCGCTGCCTAGGATTACCCTCCAACGCGAAAATAGGAATGTATTGAGCTTCGTCAATCGCGATCGCCGCTAACCCAGCCGGGGCAAAAGCCATATCCCACGCTTGCGACTGAATTTGTTCAACGGCGCGAAGTTCATTAAATACCGGCTCCAACTCGACTTGAGTCGCCAGCGCGGTTTCTAAATACTGCTCAAACGGAGCGTACGCTTCGACTGCAGCGGCCCCAGCGTCATAACTGACCAACCCCACTACCAAGCGCCCTGGTCCCCCAGACGAAGTGGATTGACCATTGCAGCCGCCTAAATTGACCAGCAAGGCAAATCCGCAGGCGACTAATCCCACCAGAAAAAATTGTCTCAGTTGCCGCATAAGCCCTGCCCACCTGCTCGCTCACTCGCATCCATTTTGGTAGCTAGGCGTTCTGCTGACGGAAAATCAACAATTTTCTTAGGGTCTGAACCACCAAGGTGTTCTTCAGAAATAAATATCTCCTCGTAGGTTGATGTCGAGGACCGAGACCCAACACTCTCAAAGCCCTTATTTTGTTGGGTTTGTTGACGTTAACCGCAATCTACTCCCTCGGTTTTTTCAGGTAATTTCTGTTTCAGAACTCTCCGAAGGTGATTTCCACAAACAATCGCTATCGGCATTCAAGAGCAAAAGCAGACTAAATCACTTTTTGTATACGGTTGGCCACTTCCCTGTTTCTCAGGCCTAAAGAAGAAGTAGTATTAGTTCCTAGCTAGGGGTGTCCGAGCAAATCGGGCTGAGATTATACCCTCAGAACCTGACCTGGTTAATACCAGCGGAGGGAAGCGTTGATTGAGGTTACGTAACCGAAGCGACGAGCAAAATTTTGAATTCGGAATTTTGAATTGGAAGTTCAAAATTTTGTTTTGCTTGGCTTGCTGAATTACGCATTCTGCAGCCCGAATTCTGGTCATGGGGCCGGTGCTTTGTTCGGTTCACTCTCTTCACTCTTCCACTTGATCCTCACCTCTAGCATCTTGCGTTTATGGAGCGAGGTGCTTTGTTATGACTCTTGGTGCAACGGCGTTAGCGGTCACGCTGGTGACGGTGGCCGTGTTTACCCTCATAGGCCTGCTGCAGGCCAGCCGGCAGACCATTACCCTCGAAGATTACATGGTCAGCCGCAATCGTATCGGCACATCAGCCGCACTGGCGACAATTGTGGCTTCCGCAATGGGGGCCTGGATTCTGTTTAGCCCGCCGGAGGTGGGGGCCACCAGCGGCCTGGCGGGAATTTTAGGATACTGCATTGGGCAAGCCACGCCGTCGGCGATGTTTGCGTTTATGGGCACGCGCATTCGGTTTTTAATGCCCCACGGGCACTCGTTGAACGAATATGTGCTGCATCGCTTTGGCAATGCCATGTACGTACTCACGCTGGGCATTATCGTCTTCTACATGTTTGTGTATTTGGCGGCGGAGCTGACGGCGATCGCGAAAGCGGTGGCACTAATGGCGGGCGTGCCGCTGTGGCTGACGGCGGTCTTGGTCATCACCGCAGTTTTTGTTTACACCACCGTTGGCGGCCTGGCCGCAACGATGTTTACTGACGCCGTTCAGTTTTTAGTGATTGTGCCACTGCTATTGCTGAGCTTTGCGATCGCTCTGATCGCTCTCGGTGGCTGGGACACGGCCATTCAGCCCGTTACGGAAATCGCCCCCCAACTGCTGTCGCTGGCTAACGGTCCTGGCATCAAGTTTGGCGCGACGCTGGTGATTGCGGTGATTGCAGCCGAAATGTTTAATCAAGCCAACTGGCAGCGCATCTTTGCCTGTCGCGATGATGGCGTGGTGCGGCGATCGTTTCTCGGCTCATTTTTCGTCATTATCCCGATGTTGTTCATCGCTGGGCTTTTAGGGCTCCTCGCCATGCACTTTGGCTTCAACACCGATGTAGCTTTCTTCTCCCTAGTTGAAGCGCTAGGATTACCCGGCTGGGTCAGCATTGCGGTGCTAGTGTTGGTGCTGGCCCTGGTGATGAGTAGTCTAGATACCTTGTTGAACGGGATTGCCAGCGTGTTTACTACCGACCTCGTGCGATTTTTCCCTGCTATGCAGTCCGGTGGTATTTTGCGCGTCTCCCGCATTTTGACTGTAGCTGTGGGCATTCCAGCTATTCTCATCGCGGCCCAAGGCTACAACGTGCTGTATCTGTTTTTGCTGGCAGATTTGGTTTGTGCTGGTGCTCTGTTCCCCGTGCTTTTTGGCCTCTACTCACGTCGACTTACTGGAAAAATGGCCTTTTGGAGTTCGCTTTTGGGCATTGGAGCGGGCGCGTTATTCTTTCCCCAACCCGACTTTAGCCCGTGGACGGAACTGCCTTTCGCTGGCGACTTGTTGGTCAGTTTTGTAGTGCCTATCGTAGTCTCTTTCCTGATAGCGGTGATTTGGATTCAAGTCAGAGCGCGGCAGGGCAATACAGAAGCATTCAATTTTCAGCAGTTGAAAGCAGACATCCGGATCTATGGCGACTCTGAATTGACGGCGGCCGCCGAGATGTCGCAGTAAAGGTATCACATTCACTGACTGTCATCGGCGTTGTGCCGATGACAGTCAGGCATCAGCACTGTGTTCGCGGCAGTATGAAGAAGGTGACCCCGGAAGGCTTTTGCCCATTATCGAAAAAACCTTCAGCAAGGGGTGAACTATCTGATCATCCACGGTTTAGGTATAGTTTCCTTCCGAATAGATGAAATGATGCAGGTTATTTAGCTGCTAAAACAGTCCTAATTTGTCAACTCAAGCAGCGGATCAAACTAAAGCGTGAGTCCTACGAATAGATAGATGCCCACGATATTTTCCCAGTTCTCTACATATCGGTGACCGGAGAAAAGCTTCTCATCACAAGCCTGAAGATCTGTCTGCGAATATTTCAAGTGTATAAACCAGAGTGAATCATGGTTAGGCTTAGCCTGATGAAATAGTAATTTTTTAACTGAATATTGCTGGCATTTTCGGACTCAAATATTGGATAGGGTCAGATAGCCGTTGTCGATGTCGTCAGGCAAAATGGCAAGCTGTTTAATCATGCATCAAGCGCTGACACAGTATTGAAAAGCTCAATCTAAATAGCCAAAGTTATAAACACAGCCAAAATTTATTAGACGCATTTATCAGGCTTAGCAAAGCCTTTGAGGGTTGCATTCGACAAAAGATGAAAGACTGGACTATTGGTGAATCAAAAATCGATGCTAGGTATTGAATATCTGTTGCGTGTGAACGACGCCAGGATGCAGAGCAAGCTTTCTTTCTTCTGGAGGCGAAAAGAAAATGGAAGTCGCCAAACTCAAGAGTGACAAGACAATTGCACCCACCATAAAACCCACGATTTTGTCTTGGCCAAGTTGAGTTGCCTTGTGAAGCTCAAGTACTTGCACCTTTTCCTTTAGGGACCGAATTTCTTGCTGTTGCTGCTCAATTCGATACTGCTGTAAGCGAGCTTCAGCTTGAATGTTTTGACAAAAAGAAGTGAGCGTATCGTGACCTCCAGAAGCACCAGAACTAATAGAAGAGGGATTAGAAGGATTGTGTAGCATATTCATTTTGTAGATGTACCTTGCGACTTATGTGCCAATTCTAAGCAATGAATTGAGACAACATAATCGGAGAAGCTAACCAAATTTGAACCGACGACACGTCGATATCCTCATCAGTAGTGGTAGCACCCCTCAGTCGGAATAATACGGAAAAAATTTCAGTACTCTCTCTCGGTAATGCCTGTAAAAACACGAAGAATTTAGCTGTGGGGAGACGGGCGCTGCGATATTGTTCGACGCTACAGGCGAAATTTGGCAGGCGATCGCGTAGCCTATCGTTCGCCAAATTTTTGTAAAACTCTCTCACTGTGCCTGTTTAAGAGTCTGAAGAATAAAATCAGGCTTGATTTCTGGCAACAATGGAACTGCTCAGTATTTTCACATATCCAGAAATTAATCAAAACTCCGAGAAAATACCTCCGCATACATCGCGTATATGCTGATCCCTTTGTCAATTAAGTTACCAGCGCTACTGAGGCGACGAAAAAGTGTTTGGCAGCGACCATTGGCCTGTCGCTGGAAATGGAGTAGCTTTACTGATGTCAGATAATGTCAAACAAGGAAAATGGAACGTTCTTTTTCGAAAGCCGTTCAAATATTACTGGATGCACTGGCTTAGATGACAAAAGCTATAAATTTCAACACTCTGATATCTGGAGTTTCCGTTCTTAACCGGTGGAATTATACTGATTCTCTTTGCCAAAGCTACAGAGGTTGAAACTGCAGGGCTTAGGATGAAAAAAAATTCGCCTCTACCAGCGAAAATCCGAGAATTGGCATTAGGGCCGGGGTGCCAGTGCCCCTTCACTGCCAGGTTTTAACGCTGATGGATGACAGGACCCGATTAAGACAAAAGTCACATCTCTTTTCAGCAATCATCGCTTTTCATTACCTTTGATAGCAGCAATTTGCAAGGCTTGAACTAACCAAGCCGTCATGCGTTCGACCGCTTCGGGAGTGTCCCAGGAAGCTTCTTCGACCAAACAGGGATAGACCGAAATGTTGGTAATGGCATGGGCGGCGTGGGTGGCGGCCATCGTCAAAGTAATGATTGGCAGAGTGGTTAATTCCGCTATTTGTCCTAGCGCCTGCAGATAAGTTTGAGGCGCCGCGATCGCCGGATCAAGAACTGCTACGTTAGGTTTCCAAACGCGACAGAGCAGACTAGCTTGCTCCAAGTCATCGACTTCAAGGACTCGGCAGCCAAAGTCGTGAAAAATGTGAGGGAACTTAGCATTGATAGGCGGCGGCTGGGCACCTGAGCGCAAATACAAAAGCGTTAAACGACTAGGCGCTGGCAGATTCGATGAGGGCTGCAACAGAACGCTACCGAGTCGGCCTGTGGGCCACAGCAGCTCACGATCCACCGGCAACTCTCCTAAATAAGCTGACATATGTGGCGGCACCAGAGCAATTACCAAACTGTCCGTATCTGCCAAAGCAGCTTTGAGTTTCTGCAACTCTGCCCGCATTTGCTGCGACTGCAGCAATACCAAGACGGCAGCAATGGGTAACTGCGTTGCAATCTCCAATGCATCGTTGATTTGTGGCGTGAGAAATAGTTGATAGTTAAGCTGATCGGCCTGCTGCCGCAACGTTTCTAGGGATGCTGCAGTGAGCGGCGCCACCGCTAGCAAAAACCGACTGTTGTGAGCGATCGCTGGCAGCGGCGAAGTTGGCAATAGTAAAGTCGGACAGACGACTGCCGATGGCCGCACCATCAAGACCAACTCGCCGCGGTGCAATTGCGCCAGTTTTCGGGCCAACAGCCACTCTAGCCAATGGCCAATCTCAGTCGAAATTGGCGTGGCTGGCGGCGGCGGTCCCATAAAAGGCAGCATTAAAACTGCTTGGGACAAGTGTTCGAGGGATACAGCCTCGGCAACTCCTTCCACAGCAAAGCCAATCCAGTTTTGCCACTGCATGATTTGTAACGGCAGTGGCGAGGTGGATGAATCGCTTTCTCGGCTCACCATCGCAATTTGCATCAAGCAGCCTAACATCTGGCGCAGACGAGTTTGGTCAGCGATCAACGTCAAGGCTGGATTTGATTGTAAGACAGCCGGTTCTGGGGGCGATGGTGGCTGGTCAAATCCGACCCTTAATGCTGCCTGAGCATAGGCCTCTGACCAGACAGTATGCAGATCAATCAGCTGAGGGACCAGTCGCAGGGAGCCGCTTTCAATCCGGCCAAGGTCAATCAGGGTATTGACCCAGGCGGCTAGGCGACGACAGTGCTGCTGAATGAGAGTGGCATATCGAGTTTGACGCTGGGTCAGATTTTCGCCCCCCATTTTGAGCAGGCTAGATAGCCCCAGTAAAGATGTCAGGGGAGTCTTGAGTTCGTGTCCTAAATAGGTTAATAGGTCAGTGTTACTGCGAAATGCCTGGTGGTCGGCAAATGCTGCAGGGGGGCTTGCCGCTGCCGGCGCTGCGGCAGCTTCCTCGCGCACAGCCGCCGCCAGCAGCTTTGATTTGTCGAGCAATCCCTGATAGTGGCGCTGCTCATCAACCACGGCCCACCAGCGCTCTGGGGCTTCAGATAGGCGCTGAACAGCGATGGCGGTAGTGGTCGTCAGTTCAATTAACTCCAGAGGCACTGAGGCTTGTTCAACGGGTTCTGGCAGTCTATGTTGAGTCGCCGGTACCGATAACAAAGTAGTCTGATCCAAGGATGCATGGAGATGTGGATCAGTCGATGAAATGCTCCAGGAATCGGTCAGACCAAGCAATTGATTAAGCGCCAGCCCCCTGGTGGGCGTCCCGGCTTCATCGAGTAACACCAAAAAATCCATGCCACTTTGCAGACAATCTTCTAACCAGCGACTCGGAGATGCCGATGCGGCACTAGCAGGAATCAAGCAAATAAAGTTGGCTAGTGGTGGCAAGGTCATGCCCAATGCTGCCTCAGTTAACAAGCCGTTACACGATCGCGGCCATGGATCTGGACTCAGTATGAGCGATCGCTAAACATTTCCTATTGGTTGATCTCTATTGTGGCAAGAATTAACGCTACCTTAGCGACGTTCATCCGTTATGACAATGAGCGAACTTGATGATATTTCCTGTGTTCACCGCCCAACGAGATAGCCCGACAGGCAAGCAATCTACCACAATAAAAGAGGTTCGTACACCGACCCTCTCGCCAATCGTAACTCTGCGCAAGCGAATGAATAAGGACGCTAGGAGACTTTGGCGATAAAAGAGAGGCTACTTCAATACAGAGCTGCAATTTTGTGTTTGAATTAAACCGCTGGCAGACTATTTGCTTAATTGCTTGCGAGCTTGGCGAGAAAGCAGGAGCGACTCCTTTGAGATTTTGAGCAAGGAAAGTCATCGCTTTACTTACGTCCCATCAAACATCACATTCGATGCCCTGAACTTCCTCGATAAGTCTTAAAGTCTCTACAATTAAACTTTCTCCACGGAATGTCATTCTATGTTTAACATTGGCTGGACTGAAGTCATTTTGGTGTTAGGGGTAGGACTATTAATCTTTGGCCCCAAAAAGATTCCCGAACTCGGCAATGCCTTGGGTAAGACTTTACGCATTGTCAAGGATGAGCTGAACACGACTGATGTTGAGGAAACGGCTTACATCGAGGAAGATGACGAAGGGCGAGCCTAAAGGCGATCGCGAATTCTCAGCTATCGCCCTAAGCGCCAAAGCATCGGCGTGCTCGCTTACCGTAGGGCATATTTGCGAACGGCAACCAAACTGCCCAATAGCCCGACAATGCAGCCTAATCCCAGCAGAGAAGAGGGCAACAGCAAAGTTTGCTGAGGCGTAAGCTGCAGGCCATTTACTAAGAACTGAATAAAGTCAGGCTGTTGATTCACTAATTCATAGAGAAATTGGTGAATGCCTGCCAGCAAACCCCAAGCGAAACCGGCTCCAACGAGGCCAAAGAATGCCCCTTGCAGAATGAAAGGCAAATAGATCCAGATGTTGGTCGCACCGACCAATTGCATCACCTCAATTTCTTGGCGACGCGCCATCACGATTAATCGAATCGTCGTCGTGATTACGGCGATCGCGGTCAGACTCAAAATGCCAATCACAAAAAAGCTAGACCAGCGTAGCCCTTGATTTAACTGCTCGATGCGCTTGACTGCTTCGTCAACGTACAGGACTTCGCTGACGCCCTGCAGATTTTTTAGTTGGGAAGCCAGTTGAGGCACCGCTTCTGAGCGTCGCGCCTTGACCCGTAGCGCATCCACCAGCGGATTGCCTTTAAGCTGCTCGGTGGCCCCGGCGATATCAGAAATCCCTAGGTCGGCCACCAACTGCTCCCAAGCTACTTCTTTAGAAATTGACTCGACCGTAATGACCTCTGGAATATTCTCCACCGTCGCTTGGAGGGAGTCTGCCTGCACGCCGCTGTCTAAATACACGGATACTTCGAGCTGACTGCCAAATTGGTTAAGCAAGCCTTCGAGCTGCCAACTGGCCTGCAGGCTGATGCCAAAGAGGAATAGCAGCACGGTCATGGTGCTGATGGCGGCCCAGTTCATCCAACCGCCCCGTCGCAGCCCTAGCAGCGTCTCGCGGATTAAATAATCAGCTTTGGTAAAAGCTTTCAACATTACCATCGACCAGAGTAGAGATTAAAGCGCCGGCGATCGCCGTTTGACTATCAGACGCCGCGTGCCAAAAGTTAAAGATTCGCATCCATATTCGCACTGTAGACACCCTGGAGATCGCGCTGCCTCACAAGCAATCAGCGCTGCTGTCGAGGAATAAAAGCATTGCCTAAGTTAGGTTGAGTAACCAGCATTGTCAAGCCAATGCAGCGAAGGTTTACAGAACTTGGGGGGCCACTGCGGGAAGGCCACCGCTCCACAGACTGCGGAATGCCGACTTCGCATAACCCCAAGACTATAGGGCTATGCTTGCGTAAAGCAGAAGCAGAATTAGGAGCAAAGAACCAAAGGCCCAAAGCCAAAGTAATTTGCTCCTCGATATGGATAAACGACCGTTGGCCTCAACGATATCCACTTCAATACCCAGTTCCCAGCCCACCTGCATATTTCACGATGGCCAGTTGGCAGCGCCCCTTCACGATGGCCGAGTCCTGGTAAAAGCTCAAGCAGCGCAGTTGATGCCCCTTAGCCGCCGGTTTGGCCAGTTTTGTCCCGAGGGAGCGATCGCGCTAGCGTCATATTCTTCAACAACTGCCGGACCGCTGCCGATGGATTTACCAGAAAGTGCGCCATTACGGGTTTCTATTGCTACACTCTGAGACGTTTAGATCGCATTCGCCCGTGCTCCCGCCGTATGGTAACGCGCCGCCTATATCGTAATCTCGCCACTCAGCGTCGGTACCGCAAACGCCGTGCTACCGTGTTGTCCATTTTTGCCATCATGGGGATCGCCGGGGGGGCGCTGCTGCTGCAGGCGTTTCAAGTTGCTGCCAGCTATTTTGAAGTGCCGGCCACTGTGGGGACGGTTCCGGTGGGCGAAACACTGACCGGCAGCTCAGCGCTGATTGGTTTGCAAGAAGTTAAAGCGGTTAACGGTCGCCCGCAAATTTCGCCGTTGCCCCAGGCCAAAGAGGTGTGGGAATGTGAGGTGGTAGTGGTGGGGGGCACCTTGGGCGGCGTGGCAGCAGCGGCCCATGCCATGCGAGCCGGGGCGCAAACCTGTTTAATCGAGCTGACGCCCTGGCTGGGCGGACAAATTAGCTCCCAGGGGGTGTCGGCCATTGATGAATCGCGCTCGATGCGATCGCTGCAAAACTTTTCCCAAAGCTGGCGCGACTTTAAGCGCATCATTCGCAGCCAGCCGGTGAATTTGCCCGACTGGACGGGGATGAGCGATCGCCGCTTTATCCACGAAACCAATAGTTGCTGGGTGGGCTCACTCTGTTTCCTACCCCGGGCCGGCGCGGCAGCGGCCGAGCAGTTTTTGCAATCGGCCCAGCAAGCTTCACCCCAAAGCCAGTGGGCCACCTCTACAGCTTTTAAGGGAGCCGCCTTCGACACTTCAGGACGCAACATTACCGCAGTCTATGCGGTTAAGCGCATTTCCAAACAGGAGAATTATCTGCCGCGCGGGCGCTTATCCGACGAGCTCTATGACTGGTATGCCTGGTCGAGCAACGACCAGTACGAAAAAATTTCGGTTCGCCTGCAGCCGCCTCCGGGGCAGCGCATGATTGTGATTGACGCTACGGATACGGGGGAATTTATCGCTTGGGCACAGGTGCCCTTTCGGGTGGGTTCTGACGGCAAAAAAGTGCTTGATGAGCCGAACGCTCCCATCGAGTCTAATCCCGCCTGCACGCAGGCTTTCACCTATCCTTTTGTAATGGCGATCGTGGATGACGAAGGGGGCAGCAAGCAGGCGCTGGCCCGCTTGGAAACTGGCCTTCCCAAAGAGGAACATCGGCGATCGTTCGGCATGGAAGGCTTTCCCATGTTTCACGATCGCGGTCTATTCAACTACCGCCGCATTATTAGCCGCTACCCTGGAAAAAATGGCATCGCTCGCACCACCACCGGCGAGTGGACCATGGTGAACTGGACGGAAGGCAACGACTGGAACATCATGGACGACCCGCTGGTAATGACCCAGGACGTTCTGCAAGAGACCGGTCAATACCGTAACTGGATGGGCGGCCTCTCTATCAGGGCGCTGAAGAATGGTGAAAACCACGCTCTGTTGTTTGCTGAATGGCTGATTGATTACCAAGCCACCCAAGAATTTCCCCTGACTTTTCTCTATGGCCCGGATGCTCCTATGTGGACACGGTCAGGGCTGAGTATGGTGCCTTATATTCGCGAAGGTCGCCGCATCATTGGCCGCCCCGCCTACAACCAAGAGCAATTCATGATGACCGAGCGTGACTTGCGGGTAGACATCAGCGGCGGCCGGGAGTTTGCGCCCACCGCAGTCGCGCTGACCCACTACGATATCGACATTCACGGCTGTCGCTATCGCAACTGGCAACCCTCGTTCGAGGCGACGGGGGCGAGTGTGAACGAACGGCTGGCTCGCCCCCTGCCGATTCCGCTAGAGGCGTTGGTGCCCGTAGGCGTGGATAATCTATTGATTGGCGGCAAAAGCATTGCTGGGTCACACATTGTCAACGCCATGACGCGGGTGCATCATGGCGAGTGGAGTGTGGGAGCTGCCGCTGGTGCCACCGCAGGCTGGCTGACTGAAGTTGCCCAGCCCGCTGACCTCACCCCGGCGCAAATTGTCGTGACTAACCAGATCGGCGATTTGCAAAACTTTTTGGTGGAGCAAAAGCTACGCTACTACTGGTAAGAGAAGAGGCGGTGCGCGATTATGGGTAGCAGGCGAGCGTGACTAAATTCATCAAGTTTTTGACATTCTGGCGGTGGGGCTGCTCGCGTTTAGGGCTGGTGTTGGCAGTGGCCGGTCTGCTGTTGTCATTGAATGGATGTAGCCTACCTCAGGTGAGTGCTGAGGAGCGGCTGTTTTTATCGCTGCAGATAGAACTGCTGGATGTGGCGACGCTGCCCAAACAAACTTTTGCGGATGTGCCCGTAGGCGGGCTATCTTCCCTGAGTTATGACCCGCAGCGCAACGTTTTTTATGCCCTGTCAGACGATCGCGGTGAATTGGCAGCGCCCCGGTTCTATACGCTGGAGATTCAAACTGACGCCGCCGACTCGACTGCGCCCACTATTGCATCGGTGACAGTGCAGGCGGTCACGACTCTCAAAGATGCTGAGGGCAGGGTCTACGAGCGCGATCGCCTCGATCCGGAGGGCATGGTGCTTTCTCCTCGTCAGACGGTAATTGTGGCCAGCGAAGGGATCATTTCCACCCAGTCGCCGCCGGCGCTGAACGAATATGACCTGGCTACCGGCGTTTTGCAGACCGAATTTCGCTTGCCCCAGCGCCTCATGCCGGCTGTGGCCACTGCAGAAACGGAGACCGATTTGGGCGTGCGTGACAACTTAGGGATTGAGGCACTAACGCTGGGGCCGACTTCCAGCGTGGGGGAATATGAGCCCTTCCGCATGTTTATGGCAACCGAATCAGCCCTCGCCCAAGACTTTGACGAAAATCCTGAAAATCCTCTGGTCAGCCGCTTTCTGCATTATCTAATTGGCCCCCAGCAGTCTACGTTTATTGCGGAATACGCTTATCCCCTGAGCTTGGAGCCGCTGGGTGCCGTCGTCAACGGTCTAACAGAATTAGTGGCGATTGATCCGGCCGGGCATTTTCTAGCCCTGGAGCGGGTATTCGGCATTCGCGGCTTTGAAATCAAGCTATTTCAGTTAGCTACGGGCGGCGCCACTGATGTCTCCACCTTGGACAATCTGCCGTCGTTAGAAGGCTTCAATGCGATTCGCAAGCAGCTAGTGCTGGACTTTTCGACGCTGACATTGCCCGTCGAGGCGATCGATAATTTGGAGGGCATGACCCTCGGCCCGCCACTGTCCGACGGCAGCGCCACCCTTTGGCTAATTAGCGACGACAACTTTTCTGACGACCAGACGACCCAGGTGTGGCTGTTTCGCTTGGCGATCGCCCCATCAACTCAGAGGTAAATCCCCATAGCTCGGTCAAGATGGTTTCTTGGCTGTCAGGGCCCACAATCCGGCGATGGACAGTATGGTGCCACCCGCCAAATTAAATCGCCGTTGAACCCGGGGCGAATTCAGCACCCGCCGAGCGGCCCCCGCAAACAGAGCATAGGTCGTGGCATTTAGCATCGATAGGGCCAGGAAGGTGAGGGCCAGAATCCACAGCTGATAGGTCGGCTCTGCATTCACATCCACAAACTGCGGCAAAAACGCCACGAAAAAGACCACGCCTTTAGGGTTCAGGGCGGTCACTAGATAGGTATTGACAAAAAGCTTCCAGCGCCGTTCTGTATTGTCAATCAGGAGCTGATGCGGCTGGCGAGTGGCGCCTTTCCGCAACAGTTTGATGCCCAGATAAAACAGATACAGCCCCCCCACCCACTTAACCAAGCCAAACCAAAAGACAGAGGCTGAAAGCACGGTCCCCAGCCCCGCTAAAGAGAGAAACAGCGCCGTAGAATCACCCAACGTCACCGCAATAATCAAAGGTAGATTGGCTCGACGACCGTGGGCCAGTGAGTAGCTGATAACGGTCAGAATGGTTGGCCCCGGAATAATCAGCAAGAGGATAGACGCTGTGACGAAAGCTAGCCAGAGTTCAATAGCCATAGAATATGCGTCCACAGGACTTTCTTAAGATTTCATCCTATTGGGGACTCCTTCAATGCAAATGGCAATGACATAATTCTTCAGGCGGACACGTCTTACCCGTCTTAACTGATGAGCCGTTCAGTTCTCTGGAATCTGAGCCACAGCAGCGATGCCGCCAATACCGAATACCGTCTTCACCACCCACGTTGCTAACGGGGCGTGGGCAAGCGATCGCAAATGTCATGGCCGTCTCCAGAAATCAATCTAAAGAAGGATTTGCTGGTGGCATTAGTCGGGAGAGCGATCGCTCTCGATATCAGCCTATCGATGGAGAAACAGGGGTAGGCTGCTCCTGTTTACTGAATTAGCCGCCAACTGCCGCTTTATTCATCACGATACTTTTTCAGGAAAGTATGTTTAGGGGACATAAAGCTGATAAATTTAGCTGGTATCGAAGTTTTGATTGATTAATATGAGAGTTTTAGTCATCGGCGGCGACGGATATTGCGGTTGGGCAACAGCGCTTCATCTGTCCAATCGGGGCCACGAGGTAGGCATTTTTGACAGCCTGGTGCGGCGCCATTGGGACGCTCAGCTGTGTGTGGACACCCTCACTCCTATTGCCCCCATCCAAGCCCGACTGCAGCGCTGGAAAGATTTAACGGGCAAAGATATTGACCTCTTCGTGGGGGATTTGAATGACTATCCTTACCTCGAAAAGGCGCTGCTGCAGTTTCAGCCCGATGCCGTCGTTCACTTTGGCGAACAGCGCTCCGCGCCCTTCTCAATGATTGATCGCGAGCACGCCGTTTTGACGCAGGCCAACAACGTCATTGGCAACCTCAATCTGCTGTATGCGCTGCGCGACCACTTCCCCGACTGTCATTTGGTGAAGCTGGGCACGATGGGCGAATACGGCACTCCCAACATTGATATTGAGGAAGGCTACATCACCATCGAACACAACGGTCGCAAAGATACTCTGCCCTACCCGAAGCAGCCGGGCTCGTTCTATCACTTGTCGAAGGTGCATGACTCTCACAATATTCACTTTGCCTGCAAGATTTGGGGCCTGCGAGCCACCGACCTTAACCAAGGCGTGGTCTACGGCGTCCTAACCGAAGAGACCGGCATGGATGAACTATTGATTAACCGTCTGGATTACGACGGCGTCTTCGGTACGGCCCTGAATCGCTTCTGTATTCAAGCGGCAGTGGGGCATCCCCTCACCGTCTATGGCAAGGGCAAGCAAACGCGGGCCTTCCTCGATATTCGCGATACGGTGCGCTGTGTTGAGATTGCGGTGAGCAATCCTGCCAATGCCGGTGAGTTTCGCGTCTTCAATCAGTTCACCGAGATGTTCAGCGTCAACGCCCTAGCCCAGCAGGTGCAAAAAGCCGGCAGTACCTTGGGCGTTAAGGTTGAAGTCCAGAATCTGGAGAATCCTCGTGTTGAGGCCGAAGAACACTATTTCAACGCGAAAAATACCAATCTACTAGAGCTGGGTCTGCAGCCCCACTATCTGTCTGATTCACTGCTTGATTCCTTGCTGAACTTTGCCACGAAGTACAAGGGTCGCGTTGACCAAAGCCAGATTCTTCCCAAGGTGAAGTGGCGTCCCTAAGCGATCGCTGATTTATCCGACTGAATGGCCGCCAAGGAGGTTAGATTTCCCCATAGTTTACGAAGCTAGGCTTCTGGAAACGAGGGCATCTAGTCTCCTTTTTTGAAGTGTTTGATTTCTCTCAGATTCCTGACGTTGAGTTACGAGACCATGCGTATTGCCCTGTTTACTGAAACCTTTCTGCCCAAAGTTGACGGCATCGTTACTCGTCTTAAGCACACGGTCGAACATTTGCAGCGGCTGGGAGATGAGGTGATGGTCTTCTGCCCTGAAGGCGGCCTGACGAGCTATAAGGGGGCGCAGATCTACGGGGTCTCGGGCATGGCTTTTCCTCTCTATCCTGAGCTGAAGCTGGCGCTGCCGCGGCCCTCTATCGGGGAAGCCCTGGAGCAGTTTTCGCCCGATCTGATCCATATCGTGAATCCGGCGGTGTTGGGCATGGCGGGACTGTTTTATGCGAAAACGCTGAATGTGCCGCTGATGGCGTCTTATCATACGCATCTGCCCAAGTATCTGGAGCACTATGGCTTAGGCATGTTCGAGGGCTTGATGTGGGAGCTGATTAAGGCGGTTCACAATCAGGCGCGGATAAATTTGGTCACGTCGACGGCCATGCAGGACGAACTCACGGAGCATGGCGTCGAGCGCGTGCAGGTGTGGCAGCGCGGTGTAGATACAGAGCTGTTCCGCCCAGCGTTAGCCAGTCCTGAGATGCGCGATCGCCTGTCACAGGGGCACCCCGACGCGCCGCTGCTGCTGTATGTCGGTCGCCTTTCGGCTGAGAAAGAAATTGATTGCATCAAGCCCGTCCTGGCAGCCATACCGGATGCGCGACTGGCCCTAGTCGGGGACGGTCCCCATCGTGAAGAGCTGGCAGCACATTTTGCCGACACGCATACCCATTTTGTTGGTTATTTAGCCGGCGAAGATTTGGGGGCAGCTTACGCTTCGGCGGATGCCTTTGTGTTCCCTTCGAGAACCGAGACCTTGGGCTTAGTGCTGCTGGAAGCAATGGCGGCGGGCTGTCCGGTGGTGGCGGCCAATGCCGGGGGCATTCCCGATATCGTGACCAATGGGGAAAACGGCTATCTGTTTGATCCTAAAGACGATCGTGGGGCGATCGTAGCCACCCAGCGCTTGCTTAGTCGCGGTGCTGAATGCGAACTCATGCGCCGCAACGCCCGCATGGAAGCGGAAAAGTGGGGTTGGAATGCGGCCACTCGACAACTGCAAGACTTTTACGCAGCGGTACTCAGCAACGACGCTGATCTGCCATCAGCAGCCTAGAGCACATCATCAATTAATGCTCACAGCTTCGCAGAATGAGGCCTAGATAGCTTTCTAGCCTCATGTTTGAGTCAAATCTTGGCCCCGTATCGTTATAAAACGCAAGGTTGTTCGGGGATATTCACAAGTTTTAGAGGTCATTGCAAATTGAGCAAGCTGCACTACCCTGTAGGGGTTTAGTCGTCGAGCGCTTTGCTGACATCCTGATGGATAGGTGATTGGGTCAGTTTCAATCTGATCTCAGGCCAAATCTACCGTCCGAGTTCGGTGAGGCAAAGCGCGGCAGCGACGAACCAATCAGCTGACAAATCAGGGAGTATTGTCTCCAAGGGGTAAGAACTTATGGTGATGACTCAGTTTTCGCCTAACGTAGAACTCACCCAAATATCGGGTGAACCAGCCATTCCACTGACCGCAATGCCTGAAAGCTGGCAGAAAATTGCCCAAGGCACCTGGTTGAGCGAGCCACGTATCTACACGGCAATGGCGCAAGTGTTTTTAGCCAAGCATCAACAGGGCCATGTGCTGTTTCTGGAGAGACCCGATACCAAGCATTTAGAGCAGGCCTACTGCGAAGGTAATGGGCAGCTGGCCTGGGAAGCCGTGGAGTATTTTGGAGAGGCATTTTTACCCAAGAACTATCCGAATTTGGCGCAAATTCGCCAGCAAGTCAGCAGTGATGACCAGCCGCATGATGTATCTCCAGTGCAGCTTCGCCAACGCCAATCGCTGGTGGACGTGGTTTCTGACCTCTTTGAAGAACTGCGCTACGACGTTCCTTCCACCTTCTACTGGACGTTTTTGCACCCGCTCCAACGAACGGACTTGTTTGAAGTGCGATCGTTCCGATTCAGCGAACAAGACCTCACCGTTGCTCGTCAGTTTGACGCGATTCTACACGGCGGCTACGTGTCGATGCTACGACGGCTGATTGACAGTATTTCGAGCCGCTATGGCTATTTTATTGAGCACAGCTGCGGCTGCGACAACCATTTAGCTAAACTCAAGCTCTGCGATTCTGCTTTTGAATATACGATTCCGCCGGAAGCGCGCCGGAAAACACTGCGGGCGTTTCTCTGGAGCATTCTGGAAGAGTACTTGCTCTTTGAACAACGGGCCGCAACGCGGCTGGTTTATGCTGACGACTCCGATATTTAGCCAAACTACCTTGGGGCTGTCTTGTGCTGAAAGCAAAGCCCTTTAGCTAGGTTTACAGAGCGGGCGCGTAATGCCTGTACGGTGAAGCTTTTGAGCTTAAATGATGGCGCGCCCCAGAGTCTGCCATCATTTAGCGGTTGAGGGCGATCGCTCATTTGCGTATAGCTTGCTGCCAGCGCCAGGGTTTCGTCAAACGGGATAGCGACAACATCGCCCGCTAGCAACCAGTCGCCCGCTTCCAGCATCAAGGCAAAATTTATATCTTGTAGGGACAGCTCATCGGCGATCGCCAACGGCCCGCCCCCCTGAATCGTCAACGGGGCATTGATCATCGTGACCAACCCCTCTACCGACCAACCGACTTACTCAGCCAAGGTCTGGTTGGCAACAGCCCATTCGCTCGCCACTTCCGTCTGGAGGGAAAATGTGCCCGTATGCTGAATATAGCTATGCTCTATGAGTTGACCAGTTGGATGCGCAGGCAATGGAATGGATTAACGGTCAGTATTCATCTAATTCCTAGAGTTAGATATGGAAAGCGACATGACTATGACAAATCCAGCTTCTCAGGCCATTGCGGCGCTGCTCGTGGGGCTATTAACGAGCTTCACTTGTCAGTTACTGCTGACGAACTTGGGGTTAGCGCTTGGCATTACGATTTGGGGAGGACTTTCCAGAAATCCGGGCCATGACAGCAGTTCCGAAAATGCTGACGTTAATGACTCGAAATCCGCTGCTGTCAGTTTAGGGACCATCAGTTTAGCGGCTGGTTTAGGACTTTTACTCACTATCAACAGCGTGATGTTTGTCGCCTGCTACGTCGCGGTTAAGTTCTGTGCGCCTGCGACTGCTTCGGCGGGCGCGATTTTGGGATGGCTTGTCTGGTCGGCTTATCTGCTCATCATGACTTGGGTTAGCACCCGCGCCGCCAACTCGCTAGTCGCTTTTATCTTCAGCTCTGCTGTGTCAGGTTTACGACAAATTTTCGCGGTGTTGGGTTCGCTAGCGCAATCGGCGTTTGACGATCAAGCAGCTCCTCTGACACCAACCGCTGCAGCTAACCTGGTGCATCGAGAAACGCGGCTGGCGCTCGAACAAATTGATATTCCCACGCTGATTGAGGAGTACATCGACGAGCAAATGCCGTCGCAATTGCAGCTAGCCGATGTCCAGCCGCAGTTGGAAAATACTTGGCAGCAAGCCGATTTAGGCGGAGCAGAACAGCGGGGATTTTTGTCGCAGGTTAATTCAAACACCTTTGCGCAGTGGGTTGAGGATGAGATCGGCCTGTCGGGAAATATTGCCGACGCGATCGCCGATCTCCTTAATCAAGTTTGGCAACGCCTGATCAGCAGCCAGGCGTTGCCCTGGGAGCAGTTGCAAGAATTATTCGCAACGGCAGCGATTGGTGAATTTATCCCCGAGCAAATTAGTCAGGTTTTGGAGCGCCTGCAGCAAGAAAATAGTCCTGCTGCTGAGCCTTCCATTGCCGGAGAACCGAATCCATCTGGTTCTGTCCAGCAGCCAGAGAAAGCGGCGGGCGCCAACAGCCCCGATGACATTAGTCGTCAGCTTAAGCAGATTTTGCGGCAGCGGTCGGATTTGACGGATGAGGATATTCAAACAATTTGGCGGCAGATGGGGCCGCTGCTGCCCGACTGGCAGGCAGATGCCACGCCATCTCTTGAGCCGCAGACCCTTCGCGAAGATGTTGATGACTATTTGCGGCAGGTGTTTCCCTGGCGCTTAAATCATGCATTGCTGGAGCAAGAGTTTCTTGAGGTTTTGATTGATCCAGATGCGGACCCAGAGCCGGTCTTAGCGCAACTGCAGAGGCTGAGTGCTAAAAAATTTGCCGACAGTTTACAACAGCGAGGTGATTTGGCCGCAGAACAGATCGATCAGCTGGTGGCTGATTTGGAAGCAATTCGTCAGTCCGCGATCGCGCGTCTAAAAGCAGCCATTAACCAGGGCCACGAAGCCGTCGCTCAGCCTGAGTTGGACTCCCAAAATGGCGCTTCACCCACTGCGGCGGCGGCAACTGACGCAATCACGGAGCTGCAGCAAAAGTTAGAAAACTACCTGCACTACACCAGCCTCAGCCAAATCACCGATGATGCGATTAGCCAAAAGGTAGAAGCTCTTGTAGAAGACTCGTCAGTAGCGGCGGTAAAACTGCATCGAGCTAGTCCTCACTTGCCAAGCGAGCCATTGATCCAAGTGCTAGACAGTCGCCAAGGGTTGGAATCGGCCCAGCGCGATCAGCTTATTCAGCAGGTACAATCCGCTTGGCAGCGCGTGACTGCTGCCGAGGCGATCGCGGATAAAGCCTCACAGAGAGATTTTCTTAAGCTCCCCAGGCGCTGGGCGCTGCGACGTTCGGCAGAAGTCAAAGACTTTTGGGATAACGTCACGGAATATCTTGAGCACAGTCAGCCCGACCAGCTGACGCCCGCTGCCGTGCGTCATAACTTGGCGTGGCTATGGCAAGCTTCCGGTCAAGCGCTCGATGCTTTGCCAGACATAATGACTGAATCAGCCGACATGTCTGGGTTTGATTGGCGCACACTTAAGGATACGCTGGCTCACCGGCAGGATTTGGCCACTGAGCAAATGGAGGCGATTTGGTCGACGCTGGAGCAGTTTATGCAGTCGCTGATGCATCAGGCCAACCAGGCGCGCCAGCGGGCGCAGGCTTCTTTCGATGCTTGGCTAGCTTCGGCCAAAGCAGTCTTGCGGGATGCTAAACGGCAGGCGTTTGATCCCGACCATCTAAAGGCTAATCTCCGAGAACTGCTGCAGCATCCTCCCGATATTTTGACGACGCTGGTCCAGCCGCTGAATTTGCTCGACGCCCCTGAGGACACCGCCGCTGCGATCGCTCGGCTCAGTCAAGACGTTTTGCAGCAGTTGCTAACTGCTCAAGGCGTGCCCAAAGCGCTGTTGGCTCAGGCCGCCGGACTCAAAACCTGGATGCAGGAGCGGATAACTGTCATCCAGCAAGACCTGCAGCGGCAACAAGCGGCGCTCAAGCAGGCTGCCCTGCAGCAGTTGGAAAATACTCGCAAAGCTTTAGCAACCGCGGCTTGGTGGCTGTTTGCGATCGCGATTACCTCAGGCACCACTGCGACTATGGCCGGCATTTTGGCGACAAAGCCCTAAAATTGCCAAGCTGCGGTTTGGGTCAATTTAGTTTATTGTCGATGTCCTTAGTTTTTCGCTACCAGACGGCTGTCTGCTAAATATTTTCAAAGCTTCGCCAGACATGGATTCTGGACTTCGCTCAGCGCTGGTGACCTTACCGCCTGCGGCACTTCTCTTTGAGAAGGAGAGGTTTAGTCACCAGCGGCACTCCCCACCTGACCTGAATTGAGCCGGGGGGGCCGGCTCCTTCTCAAGGAGAGGTGAGGTTTTACAACCTGCGATACTCCAGGATCAACTTGGGTGGCGAATAAGATGTCGTAAATCGCAGCTGGATTGGTTATTCCTAGTTGCCACAATCCCCACGCAGCAGTACTTTTACTTCTACCTTTTGCCTGCTGCCTGCTGCTGCGCACGGGCATAGCCCTACATCTTTCTAGTGATGCCATTTTGGCAAGCCTCTGACTGCTTTACATTTCTTTGGATCAACCTTAAGGCAGATATCTTTTCGTTTTTGAGAGTGCCATTATCTAAGGACTGTCATCATTTAGCGATTAAGTCCTTATATGAAAAGCGTCTCAACCCCTAACTTGTTTTGAGGAGCAGGCGCGGTAACGCTCATGCTGCAAGCATTCTGGCTTTAATTGATGACACTTTCTAATGCACGAAACAGCGATAACGTCGTGCTGGACTGCTCAGTTCCGCTTTTGAATTTTTTTCCCAATTCACATCGCGTCTGGTTTTCCTAAAAAGGGAGGATTTTGTATGCCTGCAGTTAATGGTGTGATGATGCAATATTTCCACTGGTACCTGCCTGCCGACGGGTCATTGTGGAACGAGTTAGCTGAACGCGCTCAGACATTGGCTGACATTGGGGTTACGTCTGTATGGCTACCGCCCGCCTATAAAGGTGTCGGGGGTGGGATGGATGTCGGTTACGGCGTCTACGATATGTACGACTTGGGCGAATTCGACCAGAAGGGGTCGGTGCGCACCAAGTATGGCACGAAGGATGAGTATGTCACAGCAATTGAAGCGGCTAGAGCAGCCGGTATTCGAGTCTATGCTGACGTAGTGCTCAACCACAAGCTAGGGGCCGACCACACCGAGAAGGTCACCGCTACGCCCTTCAACCCAGAGAATCGCTTAGAGGCCATTGGTGAACCTCGCACCATCGAGGCCTGTACCCACTTCACTTTTTCTGGCCGAGACGGTAAGCACTGTGATATGGAGTGGCACTGGTGGCACTTTTCTTCCGTGGACTACGATGCCGCTACGGAGGACGATGGAGCAATCTTTTTGTTAGAGGACAAGGCCTTTGACACTGAGGTTGACTTAGAGAAAGGTGGGTTTGACTTTTTGATGGGCTGCGACCTTGATATGAGTCATCCAGAGGTACAAGGGGCGCTGAAGCAGTGGGGTGAATGGTACTTAGATACTACTGACGTGGACGGTTTCCGCTTCGACGCCGTAAAACACGTCCGCGCTGGCTTTTTTCCGGACTGGCTGATGCACTGCCGTCAGCATGTTGGTCGCCCTCTGTTTGCTGTCGGCGAGTACTGGTCCGGTGACATTGAAGCATTGCATCACTTCATTGATGTGACCGGTGGCGATGTCACCTTATTTGATGCGCCCTTGCACTACAACTTCATGGCAGCCAGCCAGCAAGGTCGTGACTATGACTTACGCACCATCTTCGATGGCACCCTGGTGCAGCAGCAGCCTGCCCTAGCAGTTACCTTGGTGGAAAATCATGATTCCCAGCCGTTACAGTCTTTGGAGTCAGTAGTTGAATCTTGGTTCAAGCCTTTAGCCTATGCGCTGATTCTGCTGCGTCAGGAGGGCTACCCTTGCCTGTTCTATGCTGACTACTATGGCGCGCACTACGTTGACACTGATGATAAAGGGGACGAGCAGGAAATTTGGATGGACAGCCACCAATGGCTCATTGATAAATTTTTGGACGCTCGCCACACCTATGCCCACGGTGATCAGTACGACTACTTCGACCATGCCAATACGGTTGGTTGGACTCACCGGGGTACTGCGGAGAACCCCGGCGGCATGGCAGTGGTCATCAGCAATGGTGACGGTGGCCATAAGTGGATGCAAGTAGGGCAACCTAACACAAAATATATTGATACCACTGAGCACATTGAGGAGCCAGTAACCACTAATGACGAAGGCTGGGGCGAGTTTTTCTGCAGTGCGGGTTCGGTGTCTGTCTGGGTGCCTCGGACTTCGAAATAACCAGAGCGATCGCTAATTCTGACCGAGTGGCTTTTAAGTGCCATAGTGCTCATCGCTAGGGCCCTGGCTACCTAAGGATTTTCCCTTAATCAACTGGCCTTTGTGCCAAAGGATGGAGCCAACAATGTCTTTGCTGCTGCCAATGTCGAGCTTTTTGCTGCCCCACAGCGGATTCAGCGCCTCTCCGAACTTAGCTTTTAGTGTCTCGTTCAATATTCTGGACCACCTACCGTTCATTGATCGCCTGCCCATCGACGATCCAGTGACGATCTTTTTAGTCATCGTTGGCATTATGCTGCTGGCTCCCCTGCTGTTTGAGCGATTGGGACTACCGGGCATCGTCGGGCTAATTTTGGCCGGCATGGCTGTCGGCCCTCATGGCGCTAATCTATTAGCCCGCGACGAGACCATTGTGCTATTGGGCACAGTCGGTCTGCTGTTTCTGATGTTTCTAGGCGGTTTAGAAACCAGCCTCGACGACCTGAAGCAAAATGCTAAGCCCGCAATTGGCTTCGGCGTACTGACGTTTTTAGTCCCTATGGCGTTGGGAACAGGCGCCATGCTGATGGTGGGTTATGGGCCATTAGCAGCATTTCTAGTGGCCTCTTGCTTTGCCTCTCATACCTTAGTCGCGCTGCCGTTACTGAACCGTCTGGGTATTGCTAAAGTGCCTGCTATCACCGCGACGCTAGGCGGCACTCTCATTACCAACGTACTAGCGCTGCTGGTGCTCGCGGTGGTGGTCAAGGCTCAGTCAGGCGAGCTAACGCTGAGCTTCTGGCTATTTCTGATTCCCTCGCTGCTGGTTTTTACCTTCACGACATTGTGGGGCCTACCACGGCTGGGGCGCTGGTTCTTCGTCCGGTTTGGCCATGACGAGAGCGCGGAATTTGTGTTTGTGCTGGTCGCGCTGTTTGTGGTGTCCTACATTGCGAGGCTGATTGAAATTGAGCCGATTGTGGGGGCGTTTTTGGTAGGGGTAGCCATTACCCAGCAAATTCCCGAGCGCAGTCCTCTGATGAACCGCATCCAGTTTATTGGCAATACTTTGTTTGTGCCTTTCTTTCTCATCTCCGTGGGGATGCTGGTGGATCCGCTGGTATTGCTCTCAGAACCGCGATCGCTCTTAGTTGCCGGCATTATTGTGGCGGTAGAGCTGCTGAGTAAGTACTTGGCGGCACTAGGGTCAGGTCGACTGTTTGGCTGGTCGCCAATGAGTTCAATGACGGTATTTGGCCTATCTGTGGCGCAAGCAGCTTCGACTCTAGCGGCGATTACAGTCGCTTTCAACCTAGAGATTGTGGATGAGGTCACCGTCAATGCCATCATTGCCATGATTTTGGTGAGCTGTATTGCCTCTCCTTGGATTACTCAGCGCTGGGGCAGTCGTATGCAGCCTGATGCTGAAGGTGGCGCCAGTGGTGGGGTGGGCGTAGCCGATGAGCCGCCAGACTGGGGCAAACGGATCCTGGTGCCGGTGGCTAACGCTGAGACTGAGGCTAGTTTGCTGGAGCTGGCTATCTTGCTCTCTAAACGGACTGCCGGAACGCTGCTGCCGCTCAATGTACTCAGCGATCGTCAGGGTAAAGTATCGGTTCAGCAACAGATAGCTCAGCAGCGGTTATTGGCAGAGGCAGAAAACGTGGCTCACAGCGCTGTGGTCGATGTCGAGTCCATCTCGCGGGTCGACCACAGCCCCAGCAAGGGCATCATTCGAGCCAGCTTGGAGCACCAGGCTAGCTTAATTGTTTGCGGTTGGAAAGGATACTCCTACTACCGCGATCGCACCTTCAGCAATGTGGTTGATCGGGTACTACAGCGGGCGGCAGTGCCAGTGTTGGTAACTCGCTTTCCGCAACCCCTGAACACCATCGAGCGAGTGGTGCTAGCAGTGCCGGTAGAGCGCCAGCTGTCAACGTCGGCGCAGCTTTCGTTTGACCTAGCGGGTCAGATAGCAGAAGAGTTAAAAGCGCCGCTGAGCGTGCTGCTAGTTTACAGCGGACCGCGATCGCGCCAGCGCTTTACCTGGGTAGAAGATTTACCCGAGGGGATGGACAGGACACTGGTGCAGGGGTCGCTCAAACGACGGATTACCGAGGCGCTGAAGCCAAACGATTTACTAATACTGCCAGCTCAACAGCGCCGCTACCAGGGCGTAGCCAGCAGTAGCCGCCTACCGGAAGCTGTCGCCCATCAGTCTTGGCAGACCTCTATGGTGGTGGTACACACGCCGCAAGAAGTATTGGTGCCTCAGCGAAAAGCGACACCACCAGAAAGGAACACTGTGCTGGTCGGGGGATAGTGGCATGGATGAGGCCGCAAGGGGTTAGTGATCAATTTCGAAGGCCCCGAAAGGTGTGGAAAACTTTAAAGGGTCGTTAAAATAGCGCAGCAAACCTGCGATTTGCCACGCTAAGGTCCTATGGCGGTTTCGCTCAAATATTGGCAAAACATCGAGTCAGAACTCTTCGTAAGTCTTAATTTTCGGTTCGAAAATTAAATGGACTGGTATGCAACGGGTTTTGCTGCGGGCTGGCGCAACTTTACCCTACCTTTGGCGAACCTATTTCAATATGATGTGCTGTAAATCGGATCTTTTGTAGAAATTCCGATTTTTTGTCGTTTTTGTCCGTCTAAAAAACTGTGATCCTAGCTCCAAAAACCTTTTAAGCTTCTGCTAAAACCGTACTGCCTTTCAAGGATGGCTGCATAAAACTATCATTGCCAATCTGGACACGGTTTAACCCTCTGAAAGTATTTCATTGATTAGATCTACGTTCTCACCGATGCCCCAGCTCTCCTTGAGAATCGTCCGAAATGTGGTTGTTTGATAAAGCATACTTTCATGAAGCTGGACTAGCAATTCTCGAGCATCTTTGAGTGAAATATTTTGAACTTCATTTTCGAAGACCTGAAGCTCAAATTGCTGCTCTAGAGTTAACTTCTGACGAATATTCATGACGCTCCTCAACCTAATCGGATTGCTAGTGGATAATGTACTGCCTATGTTGGAGTCATTTATATTTCAAAAGGAATAATCCCATCTCCCCAATCAGCGTCAAAATACAGATTGAACCCAAATTTAATTGCCCGTTGGGGCTTGGGAAAGCTCGGGCTGTAGCTGAGCCAAAGCCCCATATTTAGGCTAAAAGTTGGTCAGCAGACGCGAACGGAGGATAATTGCCTTTTGACAACTGGCAACGTTTGCGGTGATCGACCGATGACGGTGAGTTGAGTCAACCATATTGGCTACAGCGTCAGAGCTATCAATCTCATTGAGCGCCAGTAGACCCGGAATCACAGCTACCAGGCAGAAACTTTCGGTGCACTTCAACCCCATGACCTCACAGCCAAAAATATCAGTCAGCCTTTGTCAGCCAAGATTCAATCGCGCCAACCTACCGCCAGCGCGATCGCTACTAGCTTTTCCATCGTTTCTCGCAGCGTTTGTAATCAAATAGAGTTTGTAAATTGCGCCTTCAAGCACCGCTCGAATCATACTAAGCCTCGTTAGTGATATGACCCAGCAAGCCTTCACAATCCTGATTGTGGACGATAACGCGACTGATCGTGAAACCTACCGTCGCTATCTATGTCAAGCTGCTGACTGCAGCTGCACCACTCTAGAGGCAGAACTGGGTGAAACGGGTTTACAGCTTTGTCAACAGGTGCAGCCAGAGATTGTCCTTATGGATTATTTTCTGCCCGATTTAGACGGACTTGAGTTTATCAGACGGATGCAAGCGCAGATGCCGGCCAGCGCTCCAGCCGTTATTGTGGCCACCGGACAGGGCAACGAGACGATCGCGGTGCAGACCCTCAAAGCCGGTGCCGAAGATTATTTAGTTAAAGGACAGCTGACGGCGGCCTCCTTACAAAACAGCGTTTGGCAAGCGCTGACGAAAGTAGAGCGGCAGCAGCAGCAGCAAAGTGAAGCACGATTTCAACGGGCGATCGCCGAAGCACCGGTTCCCATATTTATTCATGGAGAGGATGGTGCCATCCACTATATGAGTCAAGCCGTATTGGATTTGACTGGCTATGACCCACAGGAAGTTCAGACCCTTGATGATTGGGCTGAACAGGTCTACGGTGAACGTCAAGATGAGGTTTTAAAGGGCATTAATCGTCTCTATGATCTCGATCGACGAGTTAATGAGGGTGAGTTCGAAATCCAAACCAAAAGCGGCACGGTGCAAACGTGGCTGTTCAGCTCAGCACCTCTGGAGCGGCTTCAGGATGGCACGCGACTGGTCATTTCGATAGCTGCAGACGTTACCCAGCAAAAGCAAACCGAAACAGCGTTAACGGCGCGATTGAGACAGCAGGCTGTCCTGACACAGCTTAGCCAAGTTGCCCTGTCGGGTGTTTATCTGGAGTCATTATTTGATCAGGCTACGCAGCTGATTGCCAATAGCTTAGAGGTCGAATATTGCAAAATATTGTCGCTGATGGCAGGTGGTAACTTCTTGCGATTGCGTTCGGGGGTCGGCTGGCAGTCCGACTTAGTAGGACAGGCCATTGTGAGCGCTGATGTTCGCTCTCAAGCTGGCTATACGCTGGTGGCTCAGCAGCCGGTTGTTTTTACCAACCTCCAGACAGAAAGCCGATTTCAGGGATCGGCTTTGCTGACAGAGCACAGCGTAGTCAGCGGCATGAGCGTTATTATCCCAGGCCAGGACGATCGCCCTTTTGGGGTACTAGCAGCCCATTCCACTCGTGAGCGCCGCTTCACCCAAGATGACATTAATTTTTTGCAGGCAATGGCCAACCTTCTAGCGACGGCCATTCAGCGCAAGCATATGGAGCAAGAATTACATCAGCTCAACCTAAGCTTAGAAGAGCGGGTGCAGAATCGTACCCAGGCCCTTGAAACATCGAATCAGGAGCTAGAAGCCTTTTCGTATTCCGTGGCTCATGATCTGCGGGCGCCTTTGCGAGCCATTCAGGGATTTGCTCAGGTTTTAGAAGAAGACTACAGGGCTGTCTTAGATGATTTAGGTCGTGAATATCTTCACCGTCTGGCAACCTCTGCTGAAAATCTCGACACCCTAATTCAAGATCTATTAACCTATAGCCGTTTAGGAAGAACCGACATTCATCTACAGGCCGTCAATGCGGCAAATGTCGTAGACGATATTCTGAACGAGTTAAGACCGGTCCTGGAGAAAACATCGGCCAAAGTTGAAGTCGCACCCAATTTGCCCATCGTCTACGCTCATGGCAGCATTTTTAGACAAGTACTGCTCAATCTAATCGGAAATGCTTTAAAGTTTATTGCGCCTGATGTGCAGCCTTACATTTGGATTGAGTCGAATACAGGCGATCGCTCCGACCCGGCAGCTAAGCAGCCTCTCTCAGTACGCATTTGGGTTAAAGATAACGGTATTGGCATTGCGCCTCAGCATCAAGCCAGAATTTTCAACCCCTTTGAACGACTGCATGGCGTGGATGCTTATCCGGGTACGGGGATCGGGCTGGCGATCGTGGCGCGGGGAATGCAGCGCATGGGTGGGCGGGTTGGCGTAGAGTCTGACGTGAATCAAGGGAGTGGCTTTTGGATTGAGTTGCAGACAGCGTCCGAAGCTTAATTTTTGTCTTTAACTACTCGTCTTATGCCATCAACGAAAAGCCTGTATCGTCCGTTATGGAACAGTAATCGTTCACCCATAGGAAACCTATCGCTTTAGCCATCTAGCCAGTATGCTCATTGAGCTTCACATACTGGGCCTGCTGAATGGTCCGCCTTGTGTCAACGGAACTGGTGACGGTCATAATTCATCACAACTTTCATACATTGCCGCATAAAAGTGGGTAGCTGTCTGACTTGCGTTGGATAGCACTCGACACGTAGCTTTGTATGCTTAATGTGCGATACCGTACAAACACGCTCTATTAAAAAGCTGATTGACAGGTACGGCTAGCCGCGTAATGTTCTCTGGCAAGCTGGATGGCGACTGACTTTCTTGATCAAGATTTGGCCCTTAACAATCAACTATTGGCTTCATTGCCAGCTGAGGATTATCAGCGTCTGCAGCCCTATTTAGAACATGTAAATCTAACCCTGGGCCAAGTTCTCTACGAAGTGGGCGAGCCCATCACCCACGCTTACTTTCCGATTAGGTCACTAATATCGCTGATTAGCTCAGCGCTGGAACATTCTGAAACCGAGTTTGGGTTAGTTGGCAACGAAGGCATGGTTGGTATTCCGGCGCTGCTAGGCGGTGAATCGACTCTTAGCAGCGCGATTGTGCAGGTTGCCGACAGCGCTATGAAAATTGACGCTGACATTTTGAAAGTCGAATTCGCTCGGGGAGGTGCCCTACAGCGACAGGTTTTACTCTACTTCCAACTGTTTCTAACCCAAACCGCTCAAAATGCCGCTTGTATGGTGCATCACCAACTTAAGCCGCGCTTGGCCCGCTGGCTGCTCTCAGTCCAAGATCGCTTGGAGTGTGACGAACTGCCCCTGACGCAGAAATATATTGCCCTACTGCTGGGAACTCGACGGGCCACCATCACTGAAGCCGCTGGACATCTGCAGCAGGCTGGCATGATTCGCTACAGTCGGGGACGAATCACCATCCTTGATCGCGACGCTCTCGAACAGGCTGCCTGTGAATGCTATTCCCTCCTGCGTGCCGAACAGTCTCGTCTACGGGCCGCCAGCCAAACCATATACTAATGCCGCTTGAAAAATTCGAAATATTCTACGAGAAGAGCGCTGCGCTGCAAAATTAACAATCCGACCCTAGTACTCTGTCAGTAAAGTATTGAGGGATAGAGACGCTTGAGCTTAATCCGGGCATCGTCGGTGGTGAAGCGCTAATCAATCGTGCGACCTAAACGATTGTGGCGCTTCTGCCAAGCTGTCACCTCACGCTGCAACTGCTCCAAATCTGGGATGCGTTGGTTGAGGCATTGGCGGGCCAACACACTCAACTCAATCTCCGCCATGTTGAGCCAGCTGCCGTGGGTGGGGGTGGGGGTGCATTGAAACTCCAATTTATCCAGGAGCCGTTTGGCCTCAGCGGGCGCCAACGCTTTATAGAGCGAAGCCGGACGATGGGTATTGAGTGGGTCTTGTACCAGGCGAATCCGAATCGCACTCGGATAGACTTCATCCACTCGATATTTCATTTGCTGAGCATCATCGAACGCTATGCGCCGCTCGGTAACGGCGACCTGCCGCCAACCCGTGAGCGGTTCGGAGAACGGGAACAAATTGGCGACCCCTGCGCGCTCATATTCATCGTCGTAGCGAACGGGTTGACCCGATTCTATGGGTAAGGGCTGGCGGGTTTCTGAGACTAACTGTTTGCTGCACTCAGCAAAACAAACCTGAGGGTAGAGCGGGTCATAGGGGCGTTTGTAGACCTCAAGCACATCCTCCATAGGGGCGACAAACTCGGCATGGGCGGCGGCTGGAATCCCCCAGGATTTGTGCAACCAAGGGTTGAGTTCGTTTTTTTGAGGGTCTGGCGCACGGTTTCATGGCAGAGCGTATCCACCTGCTCCAACGTCACCATGCGTTCCGCTAACAGTCTGAGCGTCCAACGACTGTGACCCGGCGGCGGGTCACTACAGATCAGCGCCACTAAAT